>UMJJ01003254.1_pt1 | contig 27747 bp, 30 predicted proteins | sample 1966051 | NCBI WGS metagenome assembly UMJJ01 (sample SAMEA4836147, study PRJEB28245) | human gut metagenome | biome: gut microbiome; material: fecal sample | place: Denmark | collected 2008
TAAGCACGCAGACCACATGCCAACAATATTAATTGGTAGAGATACTAGAATTTCTGGAAGTTTAATAGAAAGTGCAATGACAGCTGGATTTTTAAGCTATGGTGCAAATGTCATTTCTTTAGGAGTAATACCAACACCAGCAGTAGCCTATTTAACAAAAAAATTAAATGCAGATGCAAGTGTTGTTATTTCAGCTTCTCATAATACTTTTGAATTTAATGGAGTAAAATATTTTAGTAATAAAGGCATGAAAATTCCAGATGAAATAGAAGAAGAAATAGAAGAGGTAATGGATTCTGGTAAAATAGATACCTTGACAGCTGTTAATGATAAAATAGGTGTTTCAGAAGTCAGAACAGATTTATTAGATGAATATGTTTATTTCTTTAGAAAAAATTTTGAGGAAGACATAGAAAAATACAATACTCCAGACTTTAAAGTGGTAATTGATACTGCTAATGGTGCTACTTCTGTGATAGCAGAAAAGGTATTTAAGACATTAGGAATTCACTATGAAATTATAAACAATACACCAAACGGAATTAATATTAATCAAAATTGTGGATCTACACATCTAGAAGGATTACAGAACTATGTAAAAGAGCATCACATGAGTTTAGGAATAGCCTATGATGGAGACGGAGACCGTTGTTTATTAGTAGATGAAAATGGAAACGAAATAGATGGAGATAAAATTATTGCCGTTTTATCACATTATCTAAAAAAACATGGTAAATTAAATAAAGATACTATTGTTGCAACTGTTATGAGCAACTTAGGGCTAAAAAAATATGCAGAAAAAAATCAAATACAATACAAACAAACAAAAGTAGGAGATCGTTATGTATTGGAAGAAATGCTAAAAAATGGGTATAATATAGGTGGAGAACAATCTGGTCATATTATCTTTTTAGATTATAACCCTACTGGTGATGGCATTTTAACATCTCTTATGTTTATAAAAGTATTATTAGAAGAAAAAATGTCTGCTTCTGAAGCAGGAAAAATAGTAACAATTTATCCGCAAGTTTTAGTTAATGCAAAAGTTTGTGGAGATAAAAAATATGATTTTGATAAAGACAATGTCATAGTAGCAGAAATAGAAAAATTAGAAAAAGAATTCTCTGGAAATGGTAGAGTACTTATTAGGGCATCTGGAACAGAGCCTTTAGTAAGAGTAATGATCGAAGGAGAAGACAAAGAAAAAATACAAAAAGAAGCAGAAAAATTAGCCAAATTGATTGAAGAAAAGCTAGCATAATTTTTGTTTGCTCATGTATATTATTTTACAAAAGATGCTACTACAAGACGATAATATACATAAGATAAAAATATATTAGGAGGGGTTTTTTATGATACTAAACATCACACAACCATTAGTATTACTTTTAATTTTAGCAGCAACCGTTTTACTACTATTTTTAGGAAAGGAAATAAAGAAAAGCTATATAGTAGCAATACCACTTGCAGTTTTTTTAGTATTATTAGTAATACATACTGTAAATTTAATGACAACACAATCTAGTGATATTGTTTATATTGTATCAAAATGTATTGCCTTAGACTTTGTATTTATTTTTATTACATTTATTGGATATTTATGGGTAGATGCAATACAAGCAAAAGAAGAAAAGAAAAGAAGTATCGATAATAGTTTAGACTGGTTTTGGAGTAAAGTATAATACATTTGCTCCAAGAAGGAGAGGGCAGAATGGAAAAGAAAAAATTTTATATTACAACACCAATATATTATCCAAGTGGAAAATTTCATATTGGAACTGCTTATACAACGGTATTTGCGGATACATTAAAACGATATAAAACATTAAGGGGATATGAGACTTATTTTCTAACAGGTCTAGATGAACATGGACAAAAAATAGAAAATATAGCAAAAGAAAAAGGAATGTCTCCACAAGAGTATGTAGACCAAATGGCAGAAATGGCAGCTTCTTTATGGAAAAGGATGGATATACAATATGACGACCTTATTCGTACTACAGAAGAAAGACATACAAAAGTAGTACAAAAAATATTTGACCATTTTATGGAATTAGGAGATATTTATAAAGGAACGTATGAAGGGCTTTATTGTATTCCTTGCGAAACCTATTTTACAGAAACACAATTAGTAGATGGCAAATGTCCAGATTGTGGTAGAGAAGTAAAACCAATGAAAGAAGAAGCATACTTTTTTAACATGAAAAAGTATGCGGACAAACTTTTAAAAGCTTACGAAGAACTAGATTTCATTACACCAGCATTTCGTAAAACAGAGATGATAAATAACTTCTTGAAACCAGGTCTAGAAGACTTATGCGTAAGTCGTACAAGCTTTAACTGGGGAATTCCTGTAAAAAAAGACCCAAAACATGTAGTATATGTATGGCTAGATGCCTTAACCAATTATCTAACAGCTTTAGGTTATTTAAGCGAAGATGATAGTTTGTTTCAAAAATACTGGCCAGCAGATGTACAAATTGTAGGAAAAGATATTGCTAGATTTCATCTTATTTATTGGCCAATCTTTTTAATGGCATTAGGATTACCTCTACCTAAAAAAATATTGGTTCATAACTGGATTATGATGAAAGATGGAAAAATGTCAAAATCAAAAGGAAATGTAGTATATCCAGAACTACTAATAGACCGCTATGGGTTAGATGCTACTCGTTACTTCTTATTAAGAGAAGTACCAATTATGCAAGATGGGGTATTTTCACCAGAAGGATTTGTAGAACGATACAATTCTGATTTATGCAACGATTTAGGAAACTTATTAAATAGAACAGTAGCAATGGTAAATAAATATTTTGGTGGTATCGTTCCGCAAAATGTAGGGCAGGTAAACGAGGTAGATAAGGAATTTGAACAGACTACCATAGAAACCTTAAGAAAAGTAGAAAAAGAAATAGAAGACTTAGAAATAGCAAGTAGTTTAGCAGATATTTGGACAGTTATTTCTAGAACAAATAAATATATTGACGAAACTGCTCCATGGACTTTAGCAAAAGAAGAACAAACAGAAAAATTACAATCTGTAATGTATCACTTAATAGAAAATTTAAGAAAAATAGGAACTGTATTACTACCATTTATGGAGAAAACAGCATGGAACTTATTAAAACAAATAGGACAATCAAAAGAACAATCTTGGGAAAGTATATATTTGTATGAATCAATGGCAGAAAATACAAAAGTAATAGAAAAAGGAGAACCTTTATTTATGCGTTTAAAGGCAGAAGAAGAAATAGAATATATTAAAGAAGGAATGAAGCATAAATAAAGAAGAAAAACAATGGGAAAATTATTTGTAATTGACGGAACAGATGGAAGTGGTAAACAAACACAATTTGAAAAACTAAAAGAAGCATTTACTAGAGATAACATAGACTACAAAACAGTTACTTTTCCAAATTATGATAGCCCTTCCTCTTCCTTAGTAAAAATGTATTTATCGGGAGAGTTTGGCGAAAATGCAAAACAAGTAAATCCTTATGTGGCTTCTACTTTTTATGCAGTAGATCGTTTTGCAACATTTCGTAAAGAATACGAGGATTATTATAAAAAAGGCGGAATTATTCTTGCAGATCGATATACAACTGCTAACATGGTGCACCAAGCTGGAAAAATACAAAACAAAGAAGAACGTGAAAAATTTTTAAATTGGCTATGGGATTTAGAATTTCATCTTTTTGGACTTCCTGTTCCGGAAGAAGTATTCTTTTTAAATATGCCACCTAAAGTAGCGTTAGAGCTAATGGAAACAAGGGAAAATAAATATTCACACACCATGAAAAAAGATATTCATGAAAGAGATGCAAACCATATTAAAGAAAGCTACGAAAATGCTTGTGGTTTAGTTCAAAAATATGGTTGGTATGAAGTAAAGTGTGTTAAAGATAATACCTTAAGAACCATAGAGGATATTCACAAAGAAATTTATCAAGAAATCAAAAAAAGAATATGACAGTATAGAAATAGCAGAAGGAAATACTATTCTGCTATTTTTTTGCGGATAAGAAGAAACTTTTTAGAAAAAAAGGACATAATATATAATAGATAAAAGGAGGGAGAAGATTGATTACAGTATTAAAAGTCGAAGGCATGGTATGTAACCATTGTGCAGGAATTGTTAAGGGAGAATTAATGGAACATTCTGGTGTAAAAGATGTATTAGTTGATATAACAGCAAAAGAAGTAAGAATTGAGCATGATGAAAATGCAAACATACAAGAACTAAAAGATGCCATTGAAGATTTGGGATATGAGGTAGTGTAACAACTACCTACATAAATAAATAAAAAAGAAAGGATATTAAAATATGAAAGAGAAAAAAATAATAATAGGAATTGTTGTAGTTATAATTATTCTTGCTATCGTAGCAGGAGTTTGGGCGGTTCTACAACCAAAAGAAGAAAATCAAAATACTATAGGAGAAAATCAAAACTTATTGGCTAATGAAGAAGAAGATCCAAATTTTGATATTAATTTAAAAGAAGATGGTACAAAGGATGATAAAATAAAAACAGCAGAAACAAAAATAGAAGAGTTAACATCACCAACAGATCCTGAATATCCACTATTTTCTTCTATGATGGAATTAGATGCAGACCTTTTAAAACAATCTTGGAACATAGATACAAGCTCATTAAGTGCATACATTGCAAAAATGCCAATGATGAATGTAAAAGCAAGTATGTATGCTATTTTGAAACCAACTAATGGTAAAGCAGAAGAAGTAAAAGCACAAATGGAAACCTATTTAACTTCTTATGAAGAGCAATGGGCTACGTATTTACCAGATCAATATGAATTAGTAAAAAATAGAGCATTTGAAGAAATAAATGGATACTTAGTATATGTTATTTCAGAAGATAATGAAGCTTTCTTAAATGTAGTAAGACAAGCATTACAATAAAAAAGGGAGTAATTAAAAGTGGTTTTTAGTAGCATCGTGTTTTTATATATATTTTTACCTATTATGCTTTTAATTTATTTTATCGTACCGAGCAAATTCAAAAATGCAGTAATGATTACTGCGAGTTTGCTCTTTTTTGCCTGGGGAGAAATACGATACATTTTTATTATGCTAGTACTAGCTGTAATGGACTATGTATGTGGTAAAAAAATAACAAAATACTGGGATAATAAAAAGAAAAAGAGAATATTTTTATGGATAGATATAGGAGTAAACCTAGCCATCTTATTTTTCTTTAAATACGCTGACTTTATTATAAGTAATATTAATACGATAACGGGGTTACAAATCCCACTTTTACATATTCCATTACCAATAGGAGTTTCTTTTAATACTTTTCAGAGTTTATCGTATATTATAGACGTCTATAGAGGAACAGTAAAATGTGAAAAGAGTTTTTATAACTATTTAACATATACAACATTATTCCCGCAAATTATTGCAGGACCAATTGTACGTTACGAAACAGTAGACGAGGAATTAGAAACTAAAAATATTAGCTTAGATAATTTTTCGAAAGGAATGAAAAGGTTTTTACGTGGTTTAGGTAAAAAAGTTTTAATTGCTAACAATGTAGGAGCCTTATGGAATGTAATAGAAACAGGAGGCTACTCCGAAATGTCTACCTTACTTGCATGGACAGGTATGGTAGCATTTGCACTACAAATTTATTTTGATTTTAGTGGTTATTCCGATATGGCAATTGGACTTGCTAATATTTTTGGTATGAATTTTGACGAAAACTTTAATTTCCCATATATATCTAAAAGCATTACAGAATTTTGGAGAAGATGGCATATTACATTAGGTTCATGGTTTAGAGATTACATTTATATTCCATTAGGCGGAAATAGAAAAGGTTTTTTAAGGCAGATTAGAAATATTTTAGTGGTATGGTTTTTAACAGGAGCATGGCATGGAGCATCATGGAATTTTATTTTGTGGGGACTCTACTTTGGTGTTATTTTAATATTGGAAAAAATGATACTATTAAAGGTATTACAAAAACTAGGACCTGTTATACAACATTTATATGCTATCTTTCTAATTTTAATTAGTTGGGTTATTTTTGCATTTGAAGATTTAGGAAAAATAAAAGACTATTTTATAGCACTATTTGCAGGAGGAAACACACCTCTTGTAAACAGCGAAGGACTATATTATCTTACTTCCTATGCAGGAATTATTTTGATAGGAATTTTCTTTTCATTACCAATATTCTCAAAGTTATTTAGTAAACTTGAAAATAGTAACAAGAAAATAGCAGCATTTGCTACAACAGGATTTTATATAGGCATTTTATTACTTTCTACAGCAAGTTTAGTAAGCGATGCATTTAATCCTTTTTTGTATTTTAGATTTTAAAAAGGAGGGAAGAAATGGCACAAAACAATCGAATCTTTTTTGTTTGCTTTATGATAGTTTGGGCTTTACTTATTGTCCTTAATTTTATCATACAGCCAGACGAGTTTTCAGAAATAGAAAACAGATATTTAGCAAAACTACCCAAATTAGAACTAGAAGAGGTAGTTTCAGGCGAATATTCCGAAAAACTAGACACCTATATTAATGACCATTTTATCTTTCGACCTTTTTTTGTAGGATTAAAAACAGAATGGGAAAAACTATTAGGAAAAAAGGAAAGTAATTCTATTTATTTCGGAAAACAGCAATATTTACTAGAAAAATATATGACACCAGATGAGAAAAAAATAGATACTATCGTCCAAACCATTCAGAACTTTCAGACAAACAATCCAGAAATAAAACTCACGATGTTGCTTGCTCCAACAAGTGTAGAAATTAATCAAGATAAATTACCTAAATTTGCGATAAATGCTTCAGAAGAAGAAACCATTCATTCTATTTATCAGGCACTTCCAGAGGTTACCACAATAGATGTTATTCCTGCTTTAAAAGAAGAGAATGTCAAGAGAAAACAAACATATTTCCGCTTAGACCATCATTGGAATACATATGGTGCCTTTGTCGCTTATCAAGAATATTGTAACACATTAGGGATAATGCCATATCAAGAATCTGATTTTGAAAAAGAAATCGTATCTAGGGATTTCCAAGGAACAAATTATTCTAGAAGCGGAGAATATTTATATAAACCAGATACTATAGAAAAATATGTACCTAAATTTCCTGTAGAGTATAAAGTAAGTTATGTACCATTAGATAGCAAAGACGGAAAATTGGTACAAACCGATTCTTTCTATTTTGAAGAATATCTACATACAAAAGATAAATATTCGTATTTTTTAAATAATAACCCAGCAAACATGATAATAGAAAACAGCAAAGCAAAAGAGGATAAAGAAATACTAGTATTAAAAGATTCTTATGCTAATATTTTTCTACCTTTTTTAGCGAACCATTATTCTAAAATACACATTTTAGACCTTCGCTATTACAATGTATCTGTTTCTGAATACTGTATGGAAAATCACATAGACCAAATACTATTTTTATACAATATTTTAACCCTAGATGAGGATTTAGGTATATTAAAACTAAGATAAAGTTTAAAAGCCTTCTGACAAAATAATTGCTGGAAGGCTTAAGTATAATGACGAAGAATAGAAACAAGTTTTCCAGTGCTAATAGTAAAATTCAAAATTTCACTTACACAAATAACTAGTAAATATCCAGGAAGTCCTAGGATAGGTACCATAATATAAATAAGAAAAATGCTAACTAATAAATCGATAATATTGCATAACATAACACTTACTTGTGCATCTAGACCTTTCAAAATACTATCTACAATAGTGTCCAAATACATAAAAAATAAAAGAGGTGCTAGTAATTTTATATATACTGCAACTTCAGCATTTTGATACATCCAAACACTTAATTTTTCTGCAAATAGAAGAAAGAAAACAGTTAAAATAATAGAAAATATGCCAAACACTTTAAAAAGTAAAATGCAAATTTCTTTCACACGTTTGTAATCTTGCTTTGCTCGATACCTAGAAAATTCTGGAACTAATAAGTTACTAATTGCATTAATTAGTACACTAGGAAACATCAAAACAGGCATTGCCATTCCAGTGACCATACCATAACCAGAGAGTGCATCCGAACAACTTAAACCTGACTTTTCTAAACTAGAAGGAATAAGCACTTGTTTTATGGTAGATAAACCAGAACGAATATAGGAAGTAAGGGCAACCGGAACAGCAATACGAAAAATTCTTCTACTATCACTTCCTTGTGCACGAGAATGATTATGATAGCGCCTACTATCAAGACGATATAGCAAATAAATATAAGCAAAAGAGCAAACTTCAGAAATAACATCACCTAAGATAAGAGAAAGACAAGCGTATTCTAACCCAGGCGGAAATAGCAGATTTAGAAAATAAGCAGTAAGTCCAATTTTTACAAATTGCTCAAAAAATTGGCAAGAAGCAGGCTTGTAAACTCTACGAACAGCAGTAAAATATCCATGAACAGCAGAAGACATAGAAATAAAAGGCAAAGCAATACAAACAATATGCAAACACTTTGGCGTAATTCTAGAATGAAGCCAAACCTTAGTAATGGTATCAGAAAACACAAACAAAAGAAAGCTAGCTATAGCACCAGTAAGAAAAGAAAACAAGATGCACTTTTGCGTAACCTTTTTTGCTCTACTAGTATTTCCTTGGGCAAGTTCTTCGGATACAAGCCTAGTAGTAGCAAGATTGATACCAGATTTGGCAATCGTAACAGCAAACAAATAAATGGACATCACAAGAGAAAAAAGCCCCACAGCCTCTGTACCAATTTTGCCAGAAATATATACATTAAAACTTACTCCTATGGTGTGTAGCAAAAAAGAAGTAAGAGTAAGAACTACGGTATTAATAAAAAAGAGTTTTAACCTTTTCAATGAAAAATCACCTTGTAATATATATGAAGTAAAAATAGGAAAATGATAAAAGGAGGAAAGCACATGGAAACAAATAGGATTAGTATTATAGGAGGAAGCGGAACAGGTAAAACAACACTTGCAACCAATCTAGGAACAGAATTAAACCTGCCAATCTATCATATAGATGGAATTCACCACCTAAAAAACTGGGAAAAAAGAGACAAACAGGAAAGAGATCAGATTGTCTTAGAAAAAATACAAGAAAACAAATGGGTTATAGACGGAACCTACCGTACCACGTTAAAAAAGCGACTAGAAAAATCAGACCTTGTCATTTATTTAGATTATTCGACATTTGCACAACTAAAAGGAGTATTAGGAAGATATATCAAAAACCATGGAAAAGAGAAAAAAGAAATACCAGGTTGTAAGGAAAAAATGTCGTTAGAATTTTTTCTATGGGTATTGCATTGGAGAAAAAACAAAAGAGCGGATATTATCCAAATAATAAATGAAATAGATAATAAGAAGGTAATTGTTTTTAGAAAGAGAAAGGAATTAAATAGGTGGTATCAGAAGGAATTTGGCAAACAAATGAGTCTGTAAACTATTTGCAGATATAACAGAACCATGGAAATAGTCATAATTCTATATTGACTATTTCCATGGTTCTATATTGTATTAGATTGAAACTTACCATGTTGGATATGGATAATAGATGAATTAGTAGCCTTAGGAAATGAATCATAAAATTCTGGAGGAAGATTTAATAAATTCATTAACATACATTTATTTGCATTACCATGACCGAAAACAAACACATTTTGAATACTATTTTCGTTTGTATAATCTCTAAGAAAATAGATAGCATTCCAAAGCCTGTTACAAACGTCAAATGGTGATTCACCTAAAAAGGTAGGCTTAAAATAAGAAATTGAATTTCGGGAACACTCTTCGTATATTTTTGAATATATTTCTTTTTTTACATCTCGACTAATCATATGAAAAGCACCAAAGAATTGCTCAATTAAAGAATTTAATACTACTACATTGTCAGCCATTTCATCAAATTCTAAAGACTGATTGGCAAGCTCAAAAGTTTTTCGAGCACGCTCATAAGGAGATACTAAAACCAAGACATTGCTGTTAGCAATATGATGTTCTAACATATATTCTTTTAAACGAATCCCTAACTGTATTGCCTGTTGAACTCCTTTTTCTGTTAATTGTATCAAAGCATCTTCTATTTTTAAATCTTCTGTTAACGGTTTGCCCAATTCTTTAAAATTGGCTTGAAGAGCATTACATTCTGATTCACCATGACGAATTAAAAGTATGTTTAACTTTTTAATATAAGAATAGGGACTTTGAACATGTTCTAGCATATCTAATCCAGAATTTCGATAATACATAACAATACCTCCTTTTTATAATATCAAGATACATCATAGCAAGTCATAGAAAAATAGTCAATAGAAGATAGTAAATAGGTCTGTACAAAATATTAGAAAGAAGATATAATGAGATTGAAAATGATATCAATCGGGAGGGATAAATATGGCATTATTTTATTTAATTAGACATGGTAAACCAGATTATACATATGGAGATACTCATGGCTTTATCGGTCAGGGACATGATTTAGCACCTCTGCAAAGAGATAGAATAAAAGAGGTAATAGAAACATCGAAAGATATCAGATTAAAAAATGCACAAATTATTGTATCTTCTCCATATACAAGAGCATTACAAACGGCTAGCATAATTTCTAAAGAAACAGGACTTGAAATTGTAGTAGAGCCAGATATAAGAGAGTGGCAACCAGATCTTACCTATCAATATAAAAATGCTAAGGAAAAGATAATTTAAAAACTTTAAGAAAGAATAAAGGACTTTCACAAGAAGAATTAAGTATTAAATTAAATGTTGTAAGACAAACTGTATCTAAATGGGAACAAGGATTATCTGTTCCAGATGCTGAAATGTTGATAGCTATTTCAGAGGTGTTTGATACTCCTATTAGTATAATTTTGGGAGAAAATATTTATGAAAAGGAAAAGAATGATTTAAAAGTAATATCAGAAAAATTAGAAGTTATAAATGAACAACTATCTATGCAACAAAAACAAAAAAGAAAGAGGACGATAAACTTCTTAATAATTATGGATGTATGTATCATATTACTTTTTATATTATTAACAGTATTATGTAGTCCGTATCAAAATTGGGATTATAGTCATCCCGAGTGGGCTGTTATAGGAACTATATGGCATGCATTAGAATGGGTATTTTTTAAAGTTGCACCAATTATGGTTATACTAATTACTTCAATATTAGGGATAATATTTATAAAAAGGAATAAATAACAAATTACAATTTTCTTAAATAAACTGCAACTAAACTAATGGTTCATTAAAGTAAACTAGCTGTCGGTTGAGTTTGCAAAATATCAGTAATAAAATAGAATTAACAATCAAAGGAGGGATTTATATGTCAAACAAAACACTTGGAGAAATGATTAATTCTTTAAGAAAAGAAAAAAATATGACACAAAATGATTTGGCAGAAAAAATGAATGTTACTGACAAAGCTGTGTCAAAATGGGAAAGGAACTTATCTTGCCCTGATGTTAATTCTATTCCAAAGTTAGCAGAGATTTTAGGCGTTTCTGTGGAAGAACTATTAAATGCACAAACTAAACAAGACAATGGCAAAGTAGATGATATTATAAATATTACTTTAATTGGAGTTGGTCTTGCAATGGGTATTTGTATTATAGTTACATCTGTATTAAAACAAATTGATGTGGATAATGCAATTACTATGTTGGGAATAGGATTGAGTTGTTTGTCCATTTATTTATTAAAGAATAAAAAAGATAAACAATAAAAAGAATATGGGCTAGAATTTATAATTACTAGCCCTACAAATTACATGTAAAGCAGATAGTTAGTTGCTAATTATCTGCTTTTATAATAAGTAACTTTTTTATATACTAATTCATAAAATATAGAAACAAAAATGAAGTCATAGTAGAGCAAAAAGCTCGGATGGAGGTTTTCTATGGATTATGAATTAATGATGAATGGAAATGTAAAAATAGGGATGAAAGCTCCTAATTTTGAAGCAAATACAACAATGGGATCTATTTGTTTAGAGAACTATAAAGGAAAATGGGTGGTATTATTTTCACACCCAGGAGATTTTACCCCCGTATGTACGACAGAGATAATAGCTTTTGCTAAAGCAAATCCGTATTTTAGTAGACGAAATACTTGCCTAATAGGGCTTAGTGTAGATAGTAATGCATCCCATTTGGCCTGGGTATATGACATTTTTTGTAAAACTGGAATACGAGTATCTTTTCCTATTATAGCGGACCCAAATGGTGTCATTGCTAGAAAATACGGAATGATTTCTTCGGATGTTAGTAATACAGAAACAGTAAGAAATGTGTTTATCATTGATGAAAATGGAATAGTAAGAGCAATTTTAGTATATCCAATGCAAGTACGGAAGATGTATCCCAGAAATACTAAGAACAGTAGAAGCACTTCAAATTGCAGATAAAGAAAAAGTAAGTACGCCAGCTAATTGGGTACCTTGTGACCCTGTTATTATAGCACCGCCAAAAACGTTTGCAGAGTTGGAAGAAAGAAATAAACAAATACAAAAAAACAGAAATGGAATGGCTTGGTATTTGAGCTTTAAAAAACCAGAACATTGCTTTGCCGACAATGAAAAAGACAACTAGAAGCCAAGACACAAGAATCTGTTCCAAAAACCCAATAAAAACACAGATTTTGCATAAATTTTGAAAGAAAGGTTGAACATATTAGAAAAAATATGGTATAATAGTACTTCAGAGTACACATGTCGAAAAAAATCACATATTGTAATAGATAAGTAAGGGGGAATTACATTGAGAAAGACAAAAATAGTATGTACCATAGGTCCAGCAAGTGGAGACGTAGAGACCTTAAAAGAACTAATGAAAGCAGGAATGAATGTAGCTAGAATTAATTTTTCACATGGAAGCTATCCAGAACAAGAAAAATACATAAATGCAGTAAAACAAGCAAGAAAAGAACTTGGACTTCCAGTGGCATTACTTTTAGATATGCAAGGACCAGAAATTAGAACAGGAAAATTAAAAGAGTCACCAGTATATTTAGTAACTGGGGATAAATTTGTATTGGTAAATGAAGATATAGAAGGAGACCAAACAAAAACCTCTGTAAGCTACAAACAATTATATCAAGATGTAAAACCAGGAACTAAAATTTTAATCGATGATGGTTCTATTGAATTAGAAGTAGAAAAAATAGAAAACAAAGACATTCATTGTATTGTTACCCATGGTGCTAAATTAGGAAGTAGAAAAACTATCAATGTACCAGGAATTAAATTAAACTTACCAAGTTTAAAAGAAAAAGATATTCAAGATTTAAAAGATGCTGTAAAAGCAGATTTTGATCTTGTGGCTGCTTCTTTTGTAAGAAGAAAGCAAGACATTTTAGATGTACGAAAAGTGCTAAACGAAAATGGTGGAGAAAAGATAAAAGTTATTGCTAAAATAGAAAACCAAGAAGGAATTGACAATGAAAAAGAAATTTTAAGTGTATCTGATGGTATTATGGTAGCACGTGGAGATATGGGAGTAGAAGTTCCTTTAGAAATGGTTCCTATTGTACAAAAACGTTTTATTAAATCATGCTATCGTGAAGGAAAGATTGTCATAACAGCAACACAAATGCTTGAGTCTATGACAGAAAATCCAAGACCAACAAGAGCTGAAGTAAGCGATGTTGCAAATGCTATATTTGATGGCACAGGAGCTATTATGCTATCTGGCGAAAGTGCTATGGGAAAATATCCTGTAGAATGTGTAAAAACAATGGTTAAAATAGCAGATGCAGTAGAAAGTTCTTTAAAATATTGGAAACGCTTTAAAAACAGAGAATATGATTTAAAATCTTTAAATTATGAATTTAATCTAAATTACTCTATTTGTTTTACAGCAATGCAAATGGATGCAAAAGCTATTATTGCTTACACCGAATGTGGAGACACACCAAGAATTATTGCCAGCTATTTACCAGCTTGCCCAATTTATGCATTTACTAGCAACGAACGTACGTATCGTCAACTTGCATTATATTGGAATGTACACCCATTCTTATTACCAAAAGGAAATACAGTAAACCATATGTTAAAAATGGGAATTGAAAAACTAAAAGAACAAGGCAAACTAAAAGAAGGAGATGCCATTGTCATTGCCGGTGGAGCTTCTATTTTAAAAGAAGATGAAACCATTAAAGATGAAGTAAACAGAAGCATTGGCGGAGTTTTAAAATTATAGAACCAGAAAAAGAAGTAGGATAAAACGTCCTACTTCTTTTTTCTATATGCAAAATCTTTTGGTATCTGCCATGTGGATTGTCACATAAAAAAGAAAAAACGCATATGATGTAATATAATTTATGAATAAGGAGGAGTTATCACATGAATTGTCAATGGAAATGTTGTTGCGATTGCCCCAATAAGTATAATGATGAATATATAGAAACAGCATGTAACAATATGGGTAGTGTAAGCAATTACTATAATTCTATAGGGGATTGTGAATGTGGATTTGACGAAGAATTTAATCCTTTCCCATCAAATCCTATGTTAGCACAAAGTTATGTTCCACAACAAATTATTAATAAAACTTTTGTACCTTGTGTTGGACTAAGAATGGGAACCATATTTCCAGAATTAGTCCGTCCATATATGCCTGGTCAATCTATGGAAGAAATAGCATATATAAAAGCACAAAACAAAATAGGGGAGGGATGTAACAAATGCTAAACTACAATGAAAAAGAAGAAAATAGAGGTTGTGGATGTGGCAATTATAATATGAATATGGCAATGGATAATGCACAAACAGCAAATTCAATGGATATGAATATGAATTCATGCGAATGTGAAGAAAGAAATAGAGTAAGACAAGAAATGTTAAATCAAATTCGAGAATTAGATTTTGCTATTGTAGAACTTGCACAATATCTAGATACACATCCAGATAGCCCAAAGGCACTTTGTTTGCATAGAGAATACTGTAGAAGATTAAAAGATTTAAAGAATAAATATCAGAAGGTATATGGACCTCTTACTATTCACTTCCCATGTAATAAATGGAGATGGTTAGAAGAACCATGGCCTTGGGAAAGGGGGAATTATTAATGTGGACGTATAATAAAGTACTACAATACCCAGTTAGAATAAAATGTCCAAATCCAAGACTTGCAAAATTTATTATTTCGCAATATGGCGGACCAGATGGTGAACTCGCAGCATCCCTTCGATATTTATCACAACGATTTGGCATGCCAGACCAAAAAGCAAAAGCTATTTTAAATGATATAGGTACAGAAGAATTAGCACACTTAGAAATGGTAGGGACTATAGTGCATCAATTAACAGAAGGAGTTCCTGTAGAAGAGCTAGAAAAAGCAGGATTAGGAGCTTACTATACAGACCATGGGGTAGACGTGTATCCACAATCTGCTGCAGGAATGCCATTTACAGCTGCCTACATTGCCTGCAAAGGCGATCCAATTGCAAATTTACAAGAAGATTTAGCAGCAGAACAAAAAGCACGTGCAACCTATGAAAAATTAATCGATTTATGTAAAGATGATCCAGATGTAATAGACCCACTAAGATTCTTAAGACAAAGAGAAGTAGTACACTTCCAAAGATTTGGAGAAGCACTAAGAGGAGTACAAGACAAACTTGCAGAAAAGAAATTTTATATGAACACTTGTAATCCAATGGCAGGAGTAGACTTAAGTGACTGCAAAAAGAATAATTGCAATTGTAGAGATTAGAACGAAAATGAAAAGATAAGAGGATATCACAAAGATGACATCCTCTTTTTTGCTAAAAAAATAGCAAATTTAAAAATATATTGCAATGAGAAAAATATGGTATAATATAAAAAGATAAATTCATATATTAAAAAGTAGAAAAGAAAGGAGACTAACTATTAAAAGTAATATTAGTAAATGGAGGACCACATAAAAATGGCTGTGTGAATACAGCCTTAGAAGAAGTGGCAAAAACATTAGAAGGAGAAGGAATTGATACCGAAATATTTTGGATAGGGATTAAACCAATAGCAGGCTGTATTGCATGTAAATCTTGTGCTAAAACAGGTAAATGCGTATTTGATGATGTTGTAAACGAATTTGTAGAAAAAGCAGCAGAGGCAGATGGATTTATATTTGGTTCCCCAGTACATTATGCAGGAGCTACAGGAGCAATTACTTCCTTTATGGACCGAGCATTTTATTCTGCATTTCAAGGAGACAAAGGGGATAGATTCCTATTTAAACCAGCAGCTACTGTTATTTCTGCAAGAAGAGCAGGAACAACAGCAACATATGACCAGTTAAATAAATACTTTGGAATTACACAAATGCCAATCATATCTTCTAGATATTGGAACATGGTTCATGGTTCAACACCAGAAGAAGTAAAAAAAGATGAAGAGGGCATGCAAGTAATGCGAATACTAGGAAGAAATATGGCGTATTATTTAAAATGTATTGAAGCAGGAAAAGAAAAAGGAATAAAAAAGCCAGAACAAGAAGAGATTCATTTCACTAATTTTATTCGTTAAAGAAAATTAGCATTAAGTTACATTGGGATGTGCCGATTGCATAGCAATTGTGTACATGTGGAGAAGCAACTTTTCTTACTAGTAATTTGAAAATTAACATAAACTGTGGTATAATAAAAATATTACCAAATGGTAAATAATGTTGTATAAGCCATATAAGAAAAGGAGCGTAAATAGTAATGACAACAAAAGCAATGACAGTAAATCAGCGGAAAGAAAGAGCAAGAAAGGTACCAATTATAATTGCAATACCACTATGGATACTATATTTAGCTTTAGAAGGAGTTGATAGGCACAAAAAAAGTATCAAAGTCATCATGTTACCATTATTGGGTATCTGTTTGCTAATGACAATTGTAAAATTCCTGCCCTTTGCAGAACGTCTTCCAGCAGATTGTACTCCTAAACCAGTACTTCAGGAACAAGTACAAGAAACACCAGTAACTATCCCTACTACCAATGCAGTGGTAAAAACGAATACAAAAGAAGCAACGCAAACTACTGTAATGGAAAACTTGCAACCAATGGTTGTAGCAGAAGAAACAGAAGTAGGAGTAGAAGTAGAAGAAACTGTTGTGAGTGCTGAGGAGCCACAAAGCAATACAGTTTTCTTTTCCGAAGAAGATGAATTCCTTATAAAGTCAGTTGCTTATGCGGAAGCGGGCATTGATGGAAAGGAAGCAGAAAAAGCTGTTATGCATGTTTTGTATAATAGGACAAAGGCAGAAGGATTTGGTTCATCTATCTATGAGGTAGTAAACCAATTAGGTGCTTTTTCCTCTGTAAAAGGAGGTTATGTATACCTTGTGACGAAAGATGGTAATTTTCTGGTAACACAGGATATTTTACCAACCCATGTAGACGAGGCATATGAAACCTTTGTAGCAGAAGTACAGGCAGGAATAGACCCAACAAAAGAATTGCTAAGGGAGCAAGCTTATTTGCAAGGACTAGACGACCCAAAGTTTTGGCAGAATGGTGCTTTGTATTTCTACAATGTAAGTGCAATAAGCTTAAGTGAACAAAACGCTCGCGCAGGTATAAGGGTGCAAATTCCAATAGGTACGCAGTACTTTTACTGCTATTGGGGATAATGGCAAAAGATAGAGGAGCATATGCTCCTCTGTCTTTTTGGAAAAATGAATGGGAAGTATTTACAAAATAGGCATTTTAGGTATATAATGGTACCGATAAATATAAATAAAACAGGAGGAAAAACAATGAGTGAAAATCAAACCAAAAATCAAGAAGTAGAATTGGATATGAATCAATTAATGAAAATAAGAAGAGAAAAATTAAATACATTAAGACAAAATGGGAAAGATCCTTATGCTATTACAAAATTTAACAGAACGCATACAAGCAAACAAATAGAAGAAAACTATGAAGCATTAGAAGGAAAAGATGTAACCATAGCAGGAAGAATGATTGCTAAAAGAATTATGGGAAAAGCATCCTTTTGCCATTTACAAGATGGAGAAGGAAAAATCCAAAGTTATGTTAGTATTAATGACTTAGGAGAAGAATCCTACAAAGCATTTAAAGAAGATGACATTGGAGATATTATTGGAATTACTGGATTTGTATTTAAAACCAGAACAGGAGAAATTTCTGTACATGCAAAAGAAGTAACACTTCTTTCTAAATCTTTAAGACCACTTCCAGAAAAATTTCATGGATTAAAAGACACAGACTTACGTTATCGCCAAAGATATGTAGATTTAATTATGAATCCAGAAGTAAAAGAAACTTTTATTCTAAGAAGCAAAATTATTAGTGAAATTAGAAGTATTCTAGAAGAAAAAGGATATTTAGAAGTAGAAACACCAATTTTAAATACTATCTCTGGTGGAGCAACGGCTAGACCATTTGTTACACATCACAATACATTAGACATTGACATGTATTTAAGAATCGCCTTAGAACTTAACCTAAAAAGATTAATTGTAGGTGGATTTGACAAAGTATATGAATTAGGAAGAGTATTTAGAAATGAAGGAATGGATATTAGACATAACCCAGAATTTACTATGCTAGAACTATATGCTGCTTTTCAAGATTACCACGATATGATGGACATTACAGAAGAGCTATTTTCTAGAACCGCACAAAAAGTATTAGGAACTACAAAAATACAATATCAAGGACAAGAAATAGACCTAACCCCATCTTGGAAAAGAATTACCATGATAGATTCTATTAAAGAAGTAACAGGAATTGACTTTAATACTATTACAACAGATGAAGAAGCAGTAAGTTTAGCAAAAAGCAAAAACATAGAAGTACCAGAAACCAAACAAACAAGAGGAGATGTTATTAGCTTATTCTTTGATGAATATGTAGAAAAAACATTAATTCAGCCAACATTTATTTATGATTACCCAGTAGAAATCTCACCACTTGCAAAAAGAAAAAAGGAAGATGACCGCTTAACAGAGAGATTTGAAGTGTTCATTGGTGGAAGAGAATATGGAAACGCATTCTCTGAACTAAATGACCCAATTGACCAATATGAAAGATTTAAAAAACAAGTAGAAGCAAGAGAAAACGGAGACGAAGAAGCAGGCATGATGGACGAAGACTATATTAATGCATTAGAAATAGGCTTACCACCAACAGGAGGACTAGGAATAGGAATAGACCGTTTTGTTATGCTACTAACAGACGCAGCATCTATTCGTGATGTCTTATTATTCCCTACTATGAAACCTATAAATAATGCTTAGAAATTACCAGTACAATTGAAAAATAATTATGAAAGGTGGAAACAGATTGTTTAACTTTAGTTTTGATAATAGGATGTTATACATTCTTCTTGCAATTTTGGCATTGTTCTCCATTGCTAGCATGGGGGTAAATGGAATTTTAAGTTTACTCTTAACACTTCCAGGAGTGCTAGTAGCCATTACTTTTCACGAATTTGCACATGCCTTTGCTGCTGACAAACTAGGAGATGATACGCCTAGAATGCAAGGAAGATTAAATTTAAACCCACTAAGTCATTTAGACCCAATTGGATTTTTTATGTTACTCTTTGTTCATATAGGATGGGGAAAACCAGTACAAATTAATCCAAGAAACTTTGATAGAAAAATATCGATGAGTGCAGGAGAGGCAATCGTATCCTTTGCAGGACCGCTTATGAATTTTATACTTGCCATTGTGTTTACGATTATTTACTTTTTTATTGGTAGATTTGCACCTTTATTTTATTTTTCTAGCGATATAGGAAATATTGTATATTTATTATTAATAAACACTATCTATGTAAACATAGGGTTAGGAGTATTTAACTTAATTCCACTACCACCGCTAGATGGTTCTAAAATTTTTATGCACTTTCTACCATATAAAGCAAAAAATTGGATTATGGAACATGCACAAATATTTTATATTGTTTTTTTGGCATTATGGATTACAGGCTTAGCAGGTGTTATTGTTTCTCCTGTTATAGAAGCCATAGCAGATGGAGTATTTTGGGTAATTTCTAAAATATTTGGATTTATATAAAGTAAAGAAGGAAAAAAATGAAAAAAGATTGTATTGTATTAGGAATTGAATCAAGTTGTGATGAAACATCAGTAGCTGTAGTTAAGAATGGAAGAGAAGTACTTTCCAATGTTATTCATTCACAAATAGATATACACAAGCAATTTGGAGGAGTAGTACCAGAAATAGCTTCTAGAAATCATGTGGAAGCTATTTCTACTGTTACCAAAGAAGCACTAGAACAAGCAAATATGCAGTTTGAAGACATTGATGTAATTGCTTGCACATATGGTCCAGGACTAGTAGGAGCATTACTAGTAGGGCTTTCTTATGGAAAGGCTTTAAGTTTTGCACTCCAAAAGCCATTAGTAGGAGTAAACCACTTACAAGGACACATTGCTGCAAACTATATTACCTTTCCAGAATTAACGCCACCATTTTTATGCCTAGTTATTTCTGGAGGGCATACGCACCTTATTCATATCAAAGACTATACAGAGTTTGAAATCTTAGGTAAAACAAGAGATGATGCCATAGGGGAAGCATTTGATAAAATTGCAAGAGTAATTGGACTAGGCTATCCAGGGGGACCTAAAGTGGATGCACTGGCTAAACAAGGAAAGCAAAATATAGAACTTCCAAAACCACACTTAGAAGACCTAGATTTTAGTTTTAGTGGAATAAAAACAGCTATTATTAATTTACACCACAAAAATCCAGAAATAAATAAAGCAGATTTGTGTTGCAGTTTTGAAAAATTAGCAGCAGAAATATTAGTAGAAAACACCAGAAAAGCAAGTAATAAGCTTGGCATATCTAAAATTGCATTAGCAGGAGGGGTATCTGCTAATAGCTATATACGTGAGCAATTTTCTAAACTAGGCAAAGAAGAAGGATATACCATTTACTATCCTAAACTAGAGTTATGTACCGATAACGCAGCAATGATAGCCTCTGCGCGGGTACTATAACTATTTAGCAGGTAATATTTCTTCTTTAGATTTAAATGCAGTACCAAATTTAAAAATAGGGTAAGGAGAAAAGAAACATGGCAATTTATGCAATATCCGATTTACACCTCTCTTTTAAACAGCCAAAACCAATGGACATATTTGGAGATAACTGGAAAGACCATGCAGAAAGAACAAAAGCAAATTGGATGCAAAAAGTAAAAGAGCAAGATACCGTGTTATTACCAGGAGATTTTTCGTGGGCAATGAAGTTAGAAGATTCTTTGCCAGATTTTCAGTTTTTAAATGCACTTCCAGGACATAAATTGTTGCTAAAAGGAAACCACGATTATTGGTGGACAACCTTAAATAAAATGCGAAACTTTTTACAGGAAAATAACATTGCTACTGTGGACTTTATTTATAATAATAGTTACTGTGTAGAAGATACCATTATTTGCGGAACAAGGTTTTGGTCTTTAAATGATACAAAAGACGGGAAAAAAATGCTAGAAAGAGAAATAAACAGATTAAAACTATCCTTAGAAGATGGCATACAACAATTTGGCACACAAAAAAGAATTATGGTATGTATGCACTATCCGCCTATTAGTAAGGCAGCTATGGCAGATACAGAAATGATGCAAAAAATTCTTGCGGTTCTACAAGAATATTCTGTTTCTATCTGCATTTATGGCCATTTACATGGAGATTCCCATAAAGAAGCCGTAGAGGGAGTAAAAAATGGGATTTTATTTAAACTAGTAAGTGGAGACTATATAAATTTTGATCCAATTTGCTTATCATAGCATAAATAGCATAAGAAGAATAGATAAACAAAAACAGTATTCTCATTTTTAAGAATACTGTTTTATTGTATAGTAATATATAAAAAATAAGATTTGTTATACATTACTTAAGCTTTAGGGCGATAGGTTAAAATATTGTTAAGGGTTTCAGGAGCAACAGGTGCCATCAAAATTTTTCCTGTACCACGGTATACATTTACAAAACCTTCTCCTGCTACAGCAGAGCCTACTAAACTTCTAGTAGACTTTTCTACCCTAAACTCTAAAGAATTAGACCACGCAATAGCCAAGTTACCATCAATTCTTACTTGGTCATTTTCTAAGGTAAGTTCCATTAATTCCTCTCTAGGAACAAAACTTTCTAAAACGGCATAACCTTTTCCTTCTAGTTTTAAATTAAATAACCCTTCACCACCAAGAACAGCAGAAGATAAATTAGAACGCATAACAACATTGGTATTAAGGCTTGCTTCACAAGCTAAAAATAAGCCATCTTCTAAAACCATACCACCATTCCAAGTAGAAACATCTTCAATTAAAATATGACGATAAGTAGGCTCTAACGCTAAAAGACCAGTTCCATGGTATTTAGGCTTTACCGTAGACTCTTTTGTAACACTACCTTTAATTGCCTTCCCTAAAAAATCTCCAACACCTTTAATGTTAGTAGAAGCCTCCACATTTCCCGCAGTCCATTGCATCGCACCAGAGCTAGTAATATACTCATTGCCCTTAAGCTCAATTAACACCTGTCTTCTTCTAACATTCATCTGTCCTGCATAATACTCCTCAATCGCATTACTTTTGCTAACACTTAAATCACGTTGAAACTCAATAACAGAAATATCCCCCTGTTTTTGGATTACTTTTACGTCATCATTTTCAAATAAATTTTTGATAGAAACCATTTTTATTTCCTCCTTTTATTTTTTCTACCTGCATTGTACAGAAAAAAAGAAAAAATGACAAGGGGGTTTATAGAAAAAGAAAAAACATCTTGACAAAAAGAAAGCAATAACAGTAGAATAAAAGAGAAGAAAATAACGAAAGAAGGGGAAAAAATGGAACAAAGGAAACAAAAGGGGCAAATTAAAATTAGTTTTAAAACAGCTATTATATTCATAATACTTCTTGTATTACTAATAGCAATTATCTTAGGAGTGACATTTGTTATAATCCAAAATAATAGTAAGGAAAATGCATATCAAAATAGCAACAATAAAGAAAACACATGTCAAAACAACAATACTAGAGAAGAAGTAAATCAAAATATGAATAGCTTAAGTTTTGACATGATAAAAAAGCATTCGGAGGATTGGATGAGGATGGCAAAGCCAATTATTTACTTGTATTCTGAAGAAACAAGTAAAATAGAGGTAAAACTAGGATTACCAGAAAAAATAACATGCTCTTATCCACAATATACAAATAGTGGATGGAAAGTGCAAGCAGAGCCTAATGGAGACTTAGTGGACTTATCTACACAAAGAAATTTATATTCTTTATACTACGAAAGTGAAAACGTAATTCCATTTAAAGTAGAAGATACAGGCTTTGCAGTAAAAGGTTCAGACTCCGCTAAATTTTTAGAAGAAAAATTGGCAATTCTAGGCTTAACCGAAAGAGAGGTAGAAGAGTTTATTATATACTGGTTACCAAAACTAGAAAAAAATAACTATAACTATATAAGGTTTGCTACTCCAGAAGAAATAAATAAAAATATGCCACTAACGATAGAGCCAAACCCAGACACTACCATAAGAGTATTAATGACTTTTAAAGGATTAAATGAACCAATAGATGTAAAAGAACAAAAACTAACTACTCCAGAAAGAAAGGGCTTTGTAGCCGTAGAATGGGGCGGAACAGAAATACAATAGTAGTACATAAATTCGTAAAAATAGCATAAAATATTAGTATATTTATCATACAAAACATCTTGACAATTACTTTTTAGAAATTGTCTAATAAATATAGAAAGAAAATGTTTCTCGCTTTATGGTGGTGCGAGTAATAAATTATCTATTATGAAAATAAGAGGGGGTCTATTTCAAAATTCCCTCTTATTTTAGAAAGGACAGACTAAATGATATTAGAAAGCGGATATGTATATCATATAAGGGATGAATATTTTGAATTCGCAAAAGATGAAAAACTGATGAAAAATCATGAAAATGGAAATACGAGACCCACATATATTTAGGTTTAAATAAAAGAAAGAAAAATAGATATAAAATAAAGATGAGCTACGAAAAAGTGGGTCGCCTTTTTGGCATATGCGACACAAGCTAAAAAAGGCAACAAAAATAACAAAAAAGGGCTTGAAATCTTGAAAATCCATGATATAATATAAAAGCTAAGAAATAAGTAACATAAAAAATCGGAAAGGAAGAAGAATATGAGTATCAAAATTGAGAAAACCGACAAAAACAATGAACTAAAATTAGAATTTACAGTAGAGGCCGCAAAGTTTGATGAGGCTATTCAAAAGGTATATGTAAAAAGTGCTAAGTATTTTAATATACCAGGATTTAGAAAAGGAAAGGCTCCTTTGGCTATTGTAGAAAAACACTATGGAAAAGAAATTTTCTATGAGGATGCTTTTAATGAAGTAGTTCCAGAGATATATGAAAAAGAACTAAAAGAAAATAACATAGAAGCTGTTAGCAGACCAGATATCGAAGTTACACAAATAGGAAAAGGACAAGACCTTATTTTTACTGCTGTAGTACAAATAAAGCCAGAAGTAACAGTAGGAAAATATAAAGGTATAGCTTTAAAGAAAATTGAGTATACTGTATCTGATGAAAATATCGACCATGAAATCGAACACATGAGAGAAAGAAATGCAAGAATTATTACCGTAGAAGATAGAGCAGTAAAGGATAAAGATATTGTTACTATCGATTTTGAAGGTTCTGTAGATGGTGTTCCTTTTGAAGGTGGAAAAGCAGAAGGACATGAATTAACCATTGGAAGTAAAACTTTTATTCCAGGATTTGAAGACCAAATTATTGGAATGAAAAAAGAAGAAGAAAAAGATATTACCGTTACATTCCCTAAAGACTATTTCTCAAAAGATTTAGCAGGAAAAGAAGCTGTATTTAAAGTAAAACTTCACGAAATTAAAGAAAAAGAACTTCCAACCGTAGATGATGAGTTTGCAAAAGATGTAAGCGAATTTGATACCTTAGAAGAGTTAAAAAAGAGTATTCGTGAAAAATTAGAAGAAGAAAATACCAGAAGAGCAAAATACGAAACAGAAGAAGCTGCTATTAAAGCAGTTTGTGATGCTACCGAAATAGATATTCCATCTGGTATGATAGAATCTGAAATTGACAATATGGTAAAAGAAGTAGAATCTAGACTTTCTTACCAAGGACTAAAATTAGAACAATATTTGCAAATGCTAAATAAAACAGAAGCAGATTTTAGAAAAGAATACGAAGAACAGGCAAAAGAAAATGTAAAATCTAGATTAGTTTTAGAAGCTGTTGCAAAAGATGCAAAAATAGAAGTAGCAGAAGACGAAATAGCAAGTAAAATAAAAGAAATGGCAGAAACTTATGGACGTAAAGAAGAAGACTTAAAGTTAAATGAAACATTAAAGAAATACTTAGAACAAAGTATGAAAGAAGAAAAAGCCATTCAGTTTATTATAGATAATGCAAAAATAAAATAAAAAACTAGGTAAAAAAGTTGGGGGTAACTATTTTAAAAAATAAAAAATATACCTCTGGCTTTTTGCACTATTAGAAAAGAAAAAACATAAAATTAGAGGAGGATAAAAATGAAAGAATTTGCAAGTTTAGTACCTTATGTTATTGAACAAACATCAAAAGGAGAAAGATCTTACGATATTTTCTCTAGATTATTAAAAGACAGAATTATCTTTTTAGGAGAAGATGTAAATCCTACTACAGCAAGCCTTACTATTGCACAATTACTATTCCTAGAGTCTGAAGACCCAGACAAAGAAATTAGCTTATATATTAACAGCCCAGGAGGTTCTATTACAGATGGAATGGCTATTGTAGATACCATGAACTATATTAAATGTCCTGTTTCTACTATTTGTATTGGAATGGCAGCTAGTATGGGTTCTGTACTATTAGCTTCTGGAGAAAAAGGAAGAAGATTTGCAACACCAAATTCTGAAATTTTAATACATCAACCACTAATTGGTGGCGGAGGACTTTCTGGTCAAACAACAGAAATTAAAATTCATGCAGACCACATGGTAAAAACAAGAGAAAAACTAAACAAATTACTAAGTGAAAGAACAGGACAGAGTTTAGAAACTATTAACAAAGATACAGAAAGAGATAATTACATGACAGCAGAAGAAGCATTAGCATACGGATTAATTGATGGAATTATTGATAAAAGACAATAAACCAAAGAAAGAAATAAATAAGAAAAAATAAGGAGATTGAAAATGGCTAAAAATACAGGAAATAAAAGTATTCGCTGTTCTTTTTGTGGTAAAGTACAAGAAGAAGTAGATAGAATGGTAGCAGGTCCAGGAGTCTATATTTGTAACGAATGTGTAAAGGTATGCAGCAGCATTTTAGAAGATGATAGCGAAGAACAAGATGTAAACTATACTTTAGCAGAAATAGAAGAAATTCCAAATCCTGCTCAAATAAAGGCTATTCTGGATGAATATGTGATTGGTCAAGAAGAAGCAAAAAAAACATTAGCAGTAGCTGTATATAACCATTACAAACGAATTAATAATAATGAAAAACAAGATGATGGAGTAGAAATACAAAAAAGCAATGTTCTTTTATTAGGACCTACGGGATGTGGAAAAACATTACTTGCCCAAACACTTGCTAGAATTTTAAAAGTACCATTTGCTATTGCAGATGCTACCACACTTACAGAGGCAGGCTATGTAGGAGAAGATGTAGAAAATATTTTATTAAAACTAATTCAAGCAGCAGATTATAATATAGAAAAAGCAGAAAGAGGAATTATTTATATTGATGAAATTGATAAAATTTCTAGAAAATCTGAAAATCCTTCTATTACAAGAGATGTTAGTGGAGAAGGTGTACAACAAGCACTACTAAAAATAGTAGAAGGAACAACTGCTTCTGTTCCACCACAAGGAGGAAGAAAACATCCACATCAAGAATTACTCCAAATTAACACAGAAAATATTTTGTTTATTTGTGGAGGAGCCTTTGAGGGATTAGAAAATATTATCAAAGACCGTATTGGCAAGAAATCTATTGGTTTTGGAGCTAATGTTCAAAGTAGTAAAGAAATGAAAAAAGGCGAAATTTTTGAAAAGTTATTGCCACAAGACTTATTAAAATTTGGATTAATACCAGAATTTGTAGGTAGACTTCCAATTATTGCTACTTTAGAAGAACTAGACAAAAAGGCTTTAATTGATATTGTAACAAAACCAAAAAATGCACTTGTTAAACAATATAAAAAATTAATGCGATATGATGATGTAGAACTAGAATTTGAACCAGAGGCATTAGAACTAATTGTAGATAAAGCAATAGAAAGAAAAACAGGTGCCAGAGGATTACGTTCTATTATAGAAGAAATTATGCGTGATATTATGTATGAAGTTCCTTCTAATCCTAACATAGAAAAGTGTATTGTAACCAAGGAAACGGTAGAAAAAGGGGAAAAGCCAGATATCGTAATTAATAATAACAAACTTACGAAACAGCAAAAAGTAAAGAGGGAAACAACGAAAATGCAAAAAGACACGATGGAAACTGCATAATTTAAATAACATACTACTTGTCAAAAAAAGAAAAAAGTGGTATGATATTATCATTATTGTATATACTATCAAAAACAAGAATTAGGACAGGATAGGTAAAGTAAAATCTTTAGAGAGCTAAACAGATGGTGCAAGTTTAGTAGAATAATAATTTATCTGTTATCACCTGATTGTTATTTTTCTGAAAGTTAAAGTAGGGAAAGTCGCATTCCTGCGTTAAAGGGGCA
>UMJJ01008639.1_pt1 | contig 27576 bp, 18 predicted proteins | sample 1966051 | NCBI WGS metagenome assembly UMJJ01 (sample SAMEA4836147, study PRJEB28245) | human gut metagenome | biome: gut microbiome; material: fecal sample | place: Denmark | collected 2008
CCATTGAAGAATAAAGTTTCTACATTTGACATATTATAAAATATATGCTATGATAATAATAGCTAGCAAAAAGTACGTCAACTAGCATGTATGTAATAAAAAGACTAGGAATCCTCAACAATTTCCTAGTCTTTTTCTATGCTATTTGCTTAAATATTTTACTATTAAGTAAATCAAGATAAGCTTTAGCACGTCAAGTACGTCTTGCATCTATGTAATCCTCCTTTCTACCTTTAGGCGAAAGGCATTATCACTATATCATTATCTTAGGTAATTTGTCAAATAGAGATTACAGATGTAATCTCTATCTTTCTTTATTCGTTCGTATTTTCTGGTGCCTCTACCGGGCAAACTCCTGCGCAAGTACCACATCCAATACAAGCAGATGCGTCGATAACATATCTATCTTCACCTTGTGAAATACATCCTACTGGACAATTTGCTGCACATGCTCCACAACTAATACACTTTTCCGTAATTTTATATGCCATTCTTTTCACCACCTTTCTACTACTTTAAATTTCCTCATCTTCTACTACTGTATCTAGTTTATCTAGCTCTTCTAATTGTTCTAGTTCTTTTTGATGTTCTAATTCTTCTGGGTCCACTTTTTCGGACATGGCATTTTTTACTACTTTTACATCTTTGGCATCATACTTTTTATAAAAAAAGCCATCTCCATCTTTAAATTTTACATTTACTTTTTCTTTTAATGTTTCTAGTCTGTCTACAATTCCTTCACCATCTGCTGTTTTTACAATGGCCCCTACCTTTGGTAATTTCTTAAGTTTTTCTTCGTATACATCTTGCTCATATTTTAAGCAACACATAAGACGTCCACAATTTCCAGATATTTTAGATGGGTTTAAGGAGATATTTTGTTCCTTTGCCATCTTGATAGATACGGTTTCAAAATTTCCTAAAAAAGAACAACAACATAATTCTCTACCACAAATACCATTGCCACCCATTCTTTTTACTTCATCTCTTACTCCTATTTGCCTTAGTTCTATTCTTGTTTTAAAAATAGCTGCCAAATCTTTTACTAATTCTCTAAAATCTATTCTTCCATCTGCTGTAAAATAAAAAAGAAGTTTACTGTTGTCAAATTTGTATTCTACATCGGTTAAATTCATTTCTAATTTATGCTTCTTTATTTTTTCTAAGCAAATAGAAAATGCTTCTTTTTCTTTTCTTTTATTTTCCTCATAGTGTTTTCTATCTTTTGGAGTTGCTATTCTAATTACTTTTTTTAATGGCGTTACCACTATTTCTTCTTTTACCATGCGATTTGCAATTACGACTTCTCCATATTCTTCTCCGCTTGCTGTTTCTACTATTACATAATCTTGTTTCGTAATTTCTAGTTTACCTGGGTCAAAAAAGTAAATTTTTCCTGGTCTTTTAAATCTAACACCAATAACTTTTTTCATGAATTTCCTCCCACATTTTTATTAGCATTGTATCTATTTGCATATCATAATTACTATTAAACTGTAAATTTTTCTTTGTGTTATCCACAATTTCTACACAATTTAGGTAATTTTGCTTTTTTTCTGTCTTCTCTTTTGCAAGGGAAAAGAGGATACTTACAAGGAACTCTAGCACTGCGTCACTTTCCTCTTTTGCTTTTGCAATACTTTCTGCCTGTTTTAAAAAATCTAATAAGCTTTTGTTTTCTATTTGGTTTATGCATTGGTATACATTGGTATATAACTCTTGATGTTCTATATTGTTTCTAAGTCTTGCTATACTTCCCATACTAGATGCAAATACTTCTTCCGGAATAGTAGCATCTTTCCAGTATTCCTGTGCATACCTTTTTAGTTCTTCATTGGATAATGGTTCAAAAACAATTTTAGTACATCTTGATTTAATGGTGTTTAAAATACTGTTTTCATTGCTAGCAATTAAAATAATGGTTATATATTCTGGTGGTTCTTCTAATGTTTTTAAAAGAGCATTTTGTGCCTCTTGCGTCATAGTATCTGCTTCTTGTATCACATATACTTTTTTGGTACTTACAATTGGTTTTTCTGCTACTTTTAATTGCATGTTTCGTATTTGTTCTATTTTAATAGAATTTCCATCTGGAACAATTTCTATATAATCTGGTTGATTATTTTCCTCTATCTCGATACATGATTTACATGCTTCACATGGTTTTTCTTTTCCAAGGCATAAAATGGATTTGGCAAATTCTTTTGCAAATAAACTTTTTCCAATTCCTTCTTCTCCCACAAAAAGATAACTATGTAATACCGTATTATGTTGTACTGCTTTTTTTAAAATATCTTTTACCTTTTCATTTCCAAGTATATCCGTATATTTCATTTTTTCTCCTCTTATTTTACGGTTCCAAACACATCAAATGGCCAGAATCGCAGTACTACTTTTCCTTCTATCTTTTCTAAAGGAATACAACCAAAGGCACGGCAATCGGTACTTCTTGTACGGTTATCTCCCATGGCAAATATACAGCCTTCTGGCACTACAAAATCAGAAAACAAGTCTGGTGTAGTAACCACATCATCTCCAAGGTAGTTTTCTTCTAACTCTTCCCCATTAATAAATACTTTACCTTCTTTTAATTCTACATGTTCTCCCGGAAGTGCAATTACACGCTTAATATAACTTGTTTTACCAATTTCAAGCACATAATGGGTAAATTTGCCCCAAAAAGAAGTTGGATTGTTTGGATAAACTGCCTTTGGACTGTTTATATCTATTTCAGATAATTCTGGGTCTGTTTTTGGTGCCTCAAAGGTAATAATGTCTCCTCTTTCTGGCATTTGCTTAAAAGTCCTTGGCAAGCGATTTAAGATAAGTCTTTCATTTGGTTTTAAGGTAGGATACATAGAATATTGCTTTACAATAGTAGGAGTACCTACATAATAACGAACTAGTAATGCTAGTATAATTGCAATTACAATACAATATACCCATTCTAAGATATCTTTTGCCCTTGGACTTAATTTCATTTCTTCTTACTTCCTTTCGCCTTCTCCTGTTAACTATTCCATTATATCCTACTTTGGGTAAATTAGCAATAAAATTTAAATACTTTGTTCTATTTTCTGCTTTTGGTACACTACTTTTCCAAATTTAATTTCGTTTGCTTTTTTCTGTAATTCCATAATAAAGATTGGTAAAATAGAAATTCCTATTGTATACAGCCATTGTACATTGGTAAGAGGGGTTAAATCAAATAAATTTGCTATTGATGGTAGGATAACAACAATGGTTTGCAAGATAACTCCTATTAGGAAAGCTCCTACTAGATATTTATTTTCTAAAAGATTGTTTTTAAAGATAGAATCCTCGCTTCTTAAATTAAAACTATGTACTAGCTCTGATAATCCTAATACCACAAATGCCATTGTTCTTCCTACTTGTAATCCATATAAATTATTTCCTAAACTAAAGGCAAATAAGGTAAGCATACCTATCATAGTACCTTCTATAAAAATTTTTCCCCATAGTCCATCTGCAAAAATTCCTTTTTTTGGGTCACGTGGCTTACGGTTCATAATGTCTTTTTCTGGTGGTTCTAATCCTAATGCAATAGCAGGTAGAGAGTCTGTTACTAAATTAACCCATAATAGCTGAATGGCAAGGAGTGGCGATTTTAACCCTAACACTAATCCTAAAAAGATGGTAACAATTTCTCCTATATTAGTAGCAATTAAAAAATGTACGGCTTTTCGAATATTTTCAAAAATATTTCTTCCTTGTTTTACCGCCTCTACAATGGTAGCAAAATTATCATCTGTTAAAATCATATCAGAAGCATTTTTGGCTACATCGGTTCCGTTTTTTCCCATAGCAATCCCTATATCTGCATTTTTAAGAGCAGGGCTATCGTTTACGCCATCTCCTGTCATAGCAACTACTGCCCCTGTGCTACGAAATGCTTTTACTATTCTTACTTTATGTTCTGGAGATACTCTTGCAAATACAGAATAGCGCATAATGTTTTTTCGTAAGTCTTGCTCCGAAATATGGTCTAGTTCTTCTCCTGTTACACTTAGGTCTTTTTCCTTTAAGATTCCTAATTCTTTTGCAATAGCTCTTGCTGTTAAAATATGGTCTCCTGTAATCATTACAGTTTTAATGCCTGCTCTTTTACAGGTTGCTACCGCTTCTTTTACTCCTTCTCTTGGTGGGTCTATCATCCCAATCAAACCTACAAAAATTAAATCTTCTTCCAAACTACTGTTGATAGCATTTGGCATGGTTTCCATTTCTTTATACGCTACTGCAAGAACACGCAATGCTTTATTTGCCATTTCTTGATTTTTTCTTTGTATGCTTTCTTTATCTATTCCTGTTAAAAGAGAAACTTTTCCATTTTGCTTTACTCTTGTACAATGTTCTAACAATACATCTGGTGCACCTTTGGTTATTACCAAATATTTTCCGTTTGATTTGTGAATGGTTGACATCCTTTTACGTTCTGAATCAAATGGAACATCTGCTACCCTCTTCTTCCTGTTACATAATTCTTCTTTATTAATTCCATGGTCTAATGCACTATTTACAATAGCTACTTCTGTTGCCTCGCCTTTTGCTACTACTCTTCCGTTTTGATATTCCAATTCCGTATCCGTACACATACAAGCAAGCTCTAATACTTCTGTTCCTGCTGCATAATTTGTTCCATTTGTCCATTCTACTACTTGCATTTTATTTTGTGTTAGTGTTCCTGTTTTATCAGAGCAAATAACACTACTACTACCTAAAGTTTCTACTGCTGGCAAGCGACGAATAATACTGTTTTTCTTTGCCATTTTTGTTACTCCAATAGAAAGCATAATGGTAACAATGGCAGGTAGTCCTTCTGGAATTGCTGCTACAGCTAGTCCAACCGATGTCATAAACATTTGAATTGGTTCAATTTTTTTCATAATTCCTATAATAAATACCACTATACAAATGAGCAAACAACCAATTCCCAACACCTTTCCAACTTCTGCTAACTTTTTTTGAATTGGTGTTTCTGGTGTCTCTTCGTTTAAAATCATACCTGCTATTTTTCCTACATTGGTTTGCATTCCCGTATCACATACAATGGCTTCTCCATGACCATTTACCACAATGGTAGTAGCAAATGCCATGTTAAGGGTATCCCCAAGCGCTACTTTTGGGTTTAGCATAATCTCTTCCTTTTTTTCTACCGGAACGGTTTCTCCGTGTTAAGGCAGATTCTTCTATTTTTAGATGGGAACTAGAAAGCAATCTACAATCTGCAGGAACATAATTTCCTGCTTCTAATAGAACAATATCTCCTGGTACCACTCTTTTACTTTCTATGGTTTGTAACTTTCCATTACGCCTTACCTTGGCTACTGGTGCAGACATTTGCTTTAAAGCTTCTAGGGATTTTTCTGCCTTGCTTTCTTGTATTAAGCCAATAATAGCATTTAATACAACAATAGCAATAATGATAATAGAATCCAAATAATCATGAGATCCTTCCCATTTACTAACCAAGGCAGAAAGAATAGATGCTGCTATTAAAATAAGAATCATAAAATCTTGAAACTGTTTGAAAAAACGTATTACTATACTTTCCTTTTTCTTATCTTTTAGCTTGTTTTCTCCATATTGTTGTAATCTTTTTTCTGCTTCTTCTTCCGTTAATCCTTTCTTTACGTCTACTTTTAGCTTTTCTGCAACTTCGTTTGCAGACATTGTGTGCCACATAACATACATCTCCTTTGTACAAGTTTTACTAATATATATGCTTGTACCAAAAAAGTATTCCTACCGGTTTTGCTTTTCACCTTTTTTTGCTCCTAACATAATATATAACGAGGTGAAAATTCATGATAATAGAATTACTACTACTTAGCCTTTCTGTAAGTATTGATTCTTTAGGAATTGGTATTACATACGGGCTAAAAAACACCAAAATCACTACTATTGCAAAATTTATCTTATGCCTTATTTCTATTCTCATCACTACGCTTTCTCTTTCTTTAGGAGATTTTTTATCCTATTTTCTTCCAAGTAACATTGCTACTTGGCTAGGAAGTTTTTTGCTCATAGGAATGGGGTTTTTTCTGCTATTTGAATGTTTTTCCACCAAATCATCTAAAACTCCTATTACACCTTCTACCAATTTGGAACCTAGTATTCATGAATTTGTTATTCATTCTTTAGGAATGACAATTCAAATTATAAAAAACCCTATTTCTTCTGATATGGACGGTTCAAAAAAGATTGATGCAAGAGAAGCCATTTACTTAGGTTTTGCTCTTTCGATGGATTCTTTATGTATTGGAATAGGAAGCAGTATTTTAGGTGTTTCTTCTTTCCTATTTCCTCTTTTGGTCGCCTTTTTTCAGCTTTGTTTTCTTTCTCTTGGAGGGTTATTGGGAAAAAAAATAATCCGAAGCCTACCTGTTTCTGATAAGCTTTGGAATTCTATTTCTGGTATTTTGTTAGTAGTAATAGGGATATTAAAACTTTTTGCTTTCTAATGAAAAAGGAATGTGTAGTGATGTTATTCCTACACATTCCTTGTTTTTATTTACTTATTGTTTGTTCATTTTCATGGATAATAGTTTACTAATACCGTTTTCCTCCATTGTAATTCCATATACCGTGTCTGCTACTTCCATGGTACCTTTACGGTGAGTAATTACTAAAAACTGTGTTTCTTTTGAGAATTTTTTTAGGTATTCTGCAAATCGATAGACATTCACATCATCCAATGCTGCTTCAATTTCATCTAATACACAAAATGGAGCTGGATTTATTTTTAAAATAGCAAAAAGAATTGCAATAGCTGTAAATGCTTTTTCTCCACCAGATAATAACATCATATTTTGCAATTTTTTGCCTGGTGGTTGTACTTGTATGTTAATGCCACATTCTAGCAAATTATTTTCATCTTCTAACACAAGCTCTGCTTTTCCTCCACCAAACAGTTCTCTAAATACTTCTCCAAAGTTTTCATTAATTTTAGCAAATTGCTCTTTAAACTGTTGTTTCATCGTATTGGTCATATCTAAGATAATTTTTCTTAACTTGCTTACAGCATCTTCTAAATCTAAACGTTGTTCACACATAAAATCATAACGTTCTTTGGTTTGCTTATATTCTTCAATAGAATCTAAGTTAATAGAGCCTAAGTCTTTTATTTGGTTTCTTAGAGTTGTTACTTGTTTTTGGGTACTTACTATATTTACTGGTTTTTCATAGTTTTCTGCATTGTTTGGTGTTAACTCGTATTCTTCCCATAAATGCCCTATTATTTCTTCTAAGTCTTGCCCTAGTTTTGTCTTTTTCACATCTAATTTTACAATTTGTGCCTTTATTTCTTCTATCACTTCAAATTGTTCTGTAATAGCATCTTCTATCTTTTTTAAACTCTCTCCTATTGTTACTTTTTGTTCTTTATAAGAAACAACTTGACTAGAATTTTCTTTTGTTTTTTCCTCTATTTGTGCAATGGTAGCTCTTAATTCTATCTTTTCTTGTTCTAAATTTTTATTTTCCTGTTCTAGATTTTTTATTTGATTTGTCTTGTTTTCTAGTACTTTTTGATGGGTTTGAATTTCTTTATTCATTTGTTCAACTACTTCTTGCATCGAAGTTCTACTTTCATCAAATGAAGAAACAGAAATTTTTAAGTTTGTAATATCAAAATTTAAGTCGTCCATTCTTTTTTGATTGTCTTTATTTAAGGTACTAAATTTTTCTACTTCTAAATTCCATTCTTGTATTTGTGCTATTCTTGTTTCCATTTCTAAGTTGGCATCTAATTTTTCTTGAATGAAACGATTTTTTTCTGCTACCGCATTTTCTTTATTTTGTTTTAGTTTCTCATATTTAGCCTCTAATTTAGAAACCGTTTCTTCTATTTGCAATAATTTTTCCTTTTGTGTTGCATAGGTAATATCTGAATTTTGCAATAATTTTTCTAGGTTTTCAGCTTCTTCTAGCATTGTTTGAATGCCTGAGATATAGTTTTCTTTTTCTTGTTTTATGGTTTCTTCCTGTTTCTTTTTTTCTTGTATTTCTTTTTCTAAAGACTCAATTTCTCTCCCTCTTCCTAAAATATTAACTGTTTTAGGCGCAATAGAACCACCTGTAATGCTTCCTGAAGGATTAATAATATCACCTTTTACGGTAATAATACGAAATGTGTAGTTATTTTGCTTTGCCAAAATAGTAGCAGTATCTAGGTCTTGTACTACCACTGTTTTTCCTAATAAATATTGCATAATAGCTTCATACTTAGGGGCATAGGTAATAAGGTCTGATGCAATTCCAATTACTCCAGTTAGCCCATTTAAAATCATTCTATCTATTTTTTTACCTTTTACTGTGGTAATAGGTAAAAATGATGCTCTACCTAAATTATTTTTACGCAAATATTCTACTAATCTTTTGGCATCTTCCTCTGTTTGTGTTACAATATTTTGCAAACTTGCTCCTAAAGCCATTTCTATTGCAGTTTCATATGGTTGTGGAACAGAGATTAAACTTGCAACAACACCTTCCATTCCCTGTTTTACATTTGCATCTTTTTCTGCTGCTAATAACAAGGACTTCACACTTTTGTTATAGCCTTCTTTTTCTCGTTCTGTTTCTTGTAAAAATTTTAATCTAGCATCTTTCATACGTATTTCATATTGCATAGACGAAATTTTTTTATCGTATTCTGCTATGGTATGTGCGCTTTGTTCTTTCTTTTGTTGCATATCTTCTAAAGTAGCTACAAATTCATTTCTTTTTTTCTCTATTTGTTCAAATTGATTTGCTATTTCACTTTTTTCTAATCGGTTAGCATCTAGTTCAGAAATGGTTTGGTCCCACTCTGTTTGTAAGCTTTTTTCTTGCTTTTCTAGATTTATAATATTAGCTTCCAAACTACTAATTGTAGAAGTTAATTCATATTTAACATCCATATTTTCATTGATGTGTGCCTTTTTTTCTTCTATTTCTCTTTCTTTAGCCGATAATTTTTGGGTTAGTTCTGCCAACTCTTGTTCTTTTAGTAACAATTCTTGCGTAAATTTTTCTTTGTTTTGTTCCAATGTTTCTTGCTTTACTATTTTTTGCTGTTTTTCTTGCTCTAATTCTTGTATACGTACTTTTGCCTCTTCTATTTCTTGTTTATATTGCACCTCGTTTTTTTGGTTATTGGCAATTCTCTCCTCTGCAAGCCCAATTGCAGAATTTAGCTTTTCCTTTTCTTTTTCCCCTTCTAATCCCATTTGTTGCATATTTTCTATTTGTTCTATTAAGGCGTCTAATTGTTGCTGTAATTCTTCTTTCTTCGTACGAATTTGTCCCATTTTTTTGTCTGATTCTTCTTTTTGGGTAGTCAAAATATCTTCATCTTGTTCTACTTGCTTTAGTTTTTCTTGAGTAGATTCGATATTGGCTAAAAACAGTCCCACTTCTATTTTTTTGAGCTCTTCACGCAGATTCAAAAACTGCTTTGCTTTTTCTGATTGAGCCTTTAGTGGTTCTATATTACTTTCTACTTCAGAAAGAATATCATTAATACGTAGTAAGTTTAATTTGGTTTGTTCTAATTTTTTTTCTGATTCTGCTTTTCTAGTACGATACTTTACAATTCCTGCTGCTTCTTCAAAAATATGTCTTCTATCTTCGGATTTATTACTCAAAATTTCGTCTATCTTTCCCTGTCCTATAATAGAATATCCATCTTTTCCTATACCAGTATCCATAAAAAGTTCTAAAATATCTTTTAGACGACAAGGAACCTTATTAATAAAATAGCCAGTCTCACCACTACGAAATATTTTTCTAGTTACTGTTACCTCTAAATATTCAATAGGAAGCTTTCCATCACTATTATCAAACACTAAAGAAGCTTCCGCAAATCCTAAAGATTTACGGTTTTGTGTTCCTGCAAAAATAATATCTTCTGCTTTTGCACTTCTAAGAGACTTCATACTTTGTTCCCCTAGTACCCAACGAATAGCATCCGAAATATTACTTTTACCAGAACCGTTTGGTCCAATTACAGTAGTAATTCCTGGCATAAATTCTAATACAGTTTTATCGGCAAAGGATTTAAATCCTTGTAATTCTAATCTTTTTAAATACATGTTATCACCTTGTTTTATCAGCTTAAAGCTATTTTACTTTCTTTGTTTATCTTATCCTAAAATCCACAAGAAATCAATATTTAGCCTAAAAAATAACCAAATATCTCTTTTTTCTAGATTACTTGGTTATTTTTATTTAAAAATATTCTTTATGCTATTTATTATTTTTTGGAAAATATTTTCCTCTTCATCCATTTGTATTTTTTCGCTACTTGGTTCTACATAATCCTTTTTTGGAAGATTAACGTATACTGTTTGCTTTGTTGTTAACTTTTGCATCCCATTTTCTTTTGCTGCTTGTTCTACATTTTTTAAGTTCAAACTGTTTTCAATAGAAACGGTTAACTGTTCATTTTGCTTTTTTACTGCATTTAGGTTTTCTTTTAATTCTTCTACTTTATTAAAGTTTTCCGTAATTAGGGAATTTCGATAGCTTATGGTAATAAGAACAGCGAAAGCAATAAATACATATAATACTGTTTTTGCTTTTTTCTTAGACTCTTCGCTTTTGGTAATTTTTTTGTTCTTGGTATGAGAATTTGCCTGTTCCTTCTTTTTAGGAAGTCTTCTAGAATCTGTCTTTTTTTTCTTATTCGGAATATATTCTGGTTCTAATTTTCTAGGGCTTGTCTCATATTCATATCTTACCATAAGTATCTCACCTTCTTTCTTTGGTATTTTTTCTTTTTTACTCTTTTTCAAAAATTCTAAGTTTTGCACTTTTGGCTCTAGGGTTACTTATTATTTCTTCTTCCGTAGCCACTATTGGTTTCTTATTAATTATTTTTCCCAATTTCTTTGCCCCACATACGCAATATGGTAAATCTTTCGGGCATTCACATTTTCCACTTGCCTTTTCATATGCTTTTTTTACAGCTCGGTCTTCTAGCGAATGAAATGTAATAATACATAGCCTTCCATGGCTTGCTAAACAGTCTACACAATCTGCAACCGTTTGCATTAGAGGTTCTATTTCGTTATTTACTTCAATACGTATTGCCTGAAAAATTCTTTTGGCTGGATGCCCATCTTTTTGCATTGCTTTAGGAATAGACTTTTCTATAATAGATACCAATTCTTTGGTAGTAACTATTTCTTTTTCTTTACGATAGGTACAAATATTTTTCGCAATTCTTTTTGCAAATCGTTCTTCTCCATATTCCCATAAAATACGGCTAAGGTCTTCTTCTGTATACTCATTTACGACATTTTTCGCACTAAGTGGCTGCATTCTATCCATACGCATATCTAATGTATTTTCTCCAAGATAGCTAAATCCTCGATTTCTTTCATCTAGTTGATAAGAAGAAACTCCCAAATCTAGTAAAATGCCATCTACTTTTTCAATAGCAAGTTCTGCTAAAATTGTTTTCATAGCATCATGGTTTCCATGGATAAAACTTACATTAGAATAGGAAGCTAGCAGTTGTTTAGAAGCTTCTAAAGCTTCTGTGTCACGGTCAATACCAATAAGTCTACCTTTGGTAGATAGTTTTTTTAAAATTTCACTACTATGTCCTGCTCCTCCCAGTGTACCATCTACATAGATTCCATCTTCTTTTATTGATAATCCTTCTATGGTTTCCTGTAATAGCACAGGAATATGTTTAAATTCCAACTCACACCTCTTAGACTATTTTTTAAGTGATAGCATAAGCAGTTGGCACTTAAGACAAATACCAACTGCGATGCTTTTTCTTTTGTACTTTTTTCTTCTTTCGTTTTTTCCTTTTCTTTTGTTTCAGAATTTCTATGCTTCTTTCTTTTGTATGTATTCTATCTTTTGCATATTCATCACTTTTGTTTGTCTGCAAATTTCTTTTGCATTTTGGAATCTTTTGTTTTATTTTTCTTAGTTTTTTATCTTTTGTTTCTTAAACACTAAGTTTTTCTCTTTTGTAATTTTTTTCTTTTGTTCCCTTTTACTTTCTTTTGTATCTTCGTATTCTTTGGTTATTTATATAAACTTTTAGAAAAGTTATATACCTAACATTGTCATGTTTTCTGCAATTTCATCAGCAGAAATATTTTCTTCGTTACTGTATTCTTGCCATTTCTCTTTATTCCATATTTCTAATCTTGTCCCAACTCCTATAATAACAACATCTTTTTCTAAAGATGCATATTGTCTTAAGTTAGCAGAAATTAGAAATCTACCTTGCTTATCTAGCTCACATTCTGTTGCACCAGATAAGAAGAAACGTACAAAGTCTCTGGCATTTTTATTGGTTAGTGGAAGTGTTTTTAGTTTTTCTTCAAAGTTAGACCATTCGGTTAATGAAAATACAAATAAGCAACTGTCTAAGCCTTTTGTTACAATAAAACTCTCACCTAAATCTTGTTTTAATTTAGATGGCATAATGAGTCTTCCTTTGGCATCTACAGAGTGCTCATATTCTCCTATTAACACTTAGTCTCACCTCTTTATCTTTTTCTACCACTTTTCACCACTTTGTACCACTTCATTTACAGTTTAATATAAAAATAAAAATAATGCAAGTGTTTTTTGAAAATTTTTAAAAAATTTTCCACATTTGCATTATTTTTTTCTGCGTCTATCCACAATTTATACTCTATTTTTATTTTATGTATTCTTGTGTATTTACATTTGTTCCTTTATGTTAGGATGTTGTTTCTAATTTATTTTACTTCTCTTGCTTTTACAATAACCCTTTTCGAACTGTCATTATTACAAGTAATTAGGGTTACTTCTCTAGTTCCTCCCGTTTCTTGATTAGTACAATCCGTGTTTTCATGGTCTACCATATATTTATCATATACTGCATACTGAACAGTGTTATCTAATAAATCGGTAATTTCTATAATATCTCCATTTTCTAGAGTAGGTACTTTACTAAAAAATTTATCATTTAAATAGTTGTGGCCTGCAATACAAAGGTTCCCTACTTCGTTTGGTTCTGCTCCCCAAAACCAGCCAGGAGAAATCTTAAGTAATGCTTCGGTAGAGTCATTTAAAATAGGGTAATCTACACCAATTTTAGGAATACGGATGGTTCCCATAGAATAATATTTTTCTCCATTACTAGCGGTACGCCATACAATTTTTTCGGACTTCTTTTCTTTTAGAATATCCTCTACCGTACGCTCTTGCAATGCTTCTTCTTCTTCGGTAAGTCCTGTATTATCTCCTAATGCTACTACAATAACACTATTTTTTTCAGAGCTAACCATATTTTGCTCTTGCATGCTCGCTAAAATTTCTTTTGAAACCGCTTCACTTCTATTTTTATCATATTCTGCGTAAATATAATAGGAGAATAATACACAAACACAAAAAGCACAAAAGCAAAAAAGCACTTTATACCATTTTCTTTTTTTCTTCATATCTGGGGTTACATATAATTTTTCTGTAACAAGAATCTGGTTCATATTATCCTCCTCTCTCTCTTTGATTTACTATTTTATTATATCATGTTTCCGTTTTCTTGGGAACTGTTTTTGTATATTTTTTTATTCCTATTCTTACCATATAAGTAAAGTAGTTTTGCTACATGCACTAGTTTGCTTTGCAAACCATGCATTCCTAGGAAACTTACTCCTTTAAAAAAACGTAACTGCCTTTAGAAGGCAATTACGTTTTTTTGTTTATTTTATTTTGTTAACACTTTTTTCTTAATGAACACAATTCCAATTCCTAATACTAGGATTGCTCCTATTGCCATTGCTACGTAGTTATAAATATGTGCATCACCTGTTGGTGGTAAAATAACTACAGTTTCTGTCCAATCGGTGTCATGTTCTTGTGGATTTGCAGTTGGTACTTGGTTACCAGGAATTGCTTCGTAATCTCTTCTACCTGCTGTATTAGAGAATTGTGCAATTTCTGCAATGTTGTCATAGGTTAGGTCATCACTTTCGTTTTCTGGTGAAATTAACTTAGATAAAGTTAGTTTTACCGTTGCTTCGTTTTGTCCTTCTTGGATTGAACGATAGTTGCTTGGAAGTAGTTTTGTATTTTCTAATGACCTTGTTTGGATTGTTGTAATGTTTGGAATAGTAATGTCATCGTTTACTGTGCTGTATCTATCTCCTTTACCGGTTCCTGTTCCTTGGTTCTTGATTTGAATGTCATTTAAGTTTTGTTCTGCTCCGGTATTTGTTCTTACAACATCCCAGTTCTTGCCACCTGCATTGTTATCCTCTTTTCTAAAGGTTAAGTTGTCGTCTACGTAATCAATAATCTTATCTACATTAGTTGTTACTATTGCAGTAGAATTACTATTCTTTCCTGTGTAGTAGGTTTCACCTAAGTACTGTCCTACACTTGTTAGATTATTCATTACTGGTAATTCTTCTTTTGACCTAGACCAAATGTTGTCCATAAATTCTTTTTGATTTGCTGCTACGGTATCTACCTCACCATCATTGATAACCGTCATATCGTAGTCTATGGTTATCGTAGCACCTTGCATTAAGTTTGCATCCATGAAGATAGTAATAATATTTTTGATTTGTGCTTTACCATCATTTTCTGCATAGTATTGATAGTATGGAATTTGTGGCGTTGGTCTTTGTACGTTTTGTGATAAGCCATTTGCAGTATCTATTAATACTGTTCCATCTGCCAACGTTACTTTTAATCCAGTAATATCTTTTCTAAATTTAATATCAGATTTTGGTCTTTCTTCTAGTCCAAAGTCAATATTGCTAATCACATACTCTTTGTTCTTCTCTTCATTGATTACAGCCTCTCCTACCTCGCTTGCAGAATAGCTATCATTTTCAATAGCTGCTTTATTGTTATAATGCTCTACTTCAATATTGATTTTTGCGGTATCTGCATACATCCAAGTGTTATTAATTAACTCTCTTCTTAAATCATCTAAGGTTTCACCTGCTGCTTGGTTAATATCTGGAGAACTATTATTGGTTACAGTTCCATTAATGTTTTGTCCTCCTAGTACACTTGCATTTTGTAAGTTTGTTCCTGTTGCACCATGAGAAGAAAGTACATTTGCAATATGGTTTTTAATGGTGCTAGAGTATTGAATTACCTTTAATCTTTGTGTTTCATTATCTTTCGCATCTGAAATTCTTACATCATTTCCATTAATTTTATCTTCAAAAGAGTACCATTCATCATTTAAGGTAGATGGATTATTTTGGTCATAGTTTGCATCTCCTACATAATTTTGGTATGCCGTAGATTTATAATCTTGACCATTGTAAGAAATATCATTTGCTCCTGTTACTCCATCTAATGCATTTGGATTAGATGAGTTTGCTAGTATTGTTTTTGCTGTGTCACCATATTTGAATCTTACAATAAAGTTACCAGAAACAAAGGAGTGGAACTTATATTGTCCTGCTTCCATGCTGTCAAAGGTTTGTAGTTTTCTTTCATTTTCTGCTACACCATCGTCTCCATTTGCAGAAGATTGTACATCACCATGGTTGTCTAGGTAACGATAGGTTGTCTCACCTGTTGACATCTCTCTCCAAATGTATTCATAGGTTCTCTTTTCACCATTTGGATTATTTGGATCTACTGGAAGTGTTACTAATTCTACTAATTGTACAGTAACACCATTTACTGGCTTGTCATTTGCATCTCCAGAAACACCATTTCCTACTGCTTGACCGGTTTCTAAGGTGTTTGTTTTTTCATCTCTCCAAACATATCCTGTCATAACTCTTTCTTCTCCGGTATCTCCTCCTGGGTCATCTACTCCTCCAGAAGAGTGTAAAGTAATGTTAATTCCTGGTGCATTATCTTCGTCATCTTCAAAGTCGTTATTAGCATTTTTAATACTATCTTTAGAAGGTGGTATTAAGTTTCCTGGGCTAGAATCGGTATCTATCTTTCCTAAACTATCTAATGAGCTTGGGTCTCCGGTAGAGCCATGTTCAAAGGTAGAGTAAGAATAAATTTCTGCCAAGTTTTGTTTTTCTCCTAAGATAACAGCTTGTGTTAATTCATAAGAGGTTCCTGCATCAGAAGTTTCTACTACTGATTCTGCTTTTTCTACTTCAAAGGTTACATATAAGTCTATCTTATCTGCTGGTTCTAACATTTCAGAACCAATAGAATCTGTGTGCATTACATTGTATCCATTATCTGTAGTTGCTCCCCAAGGTGCGGTAGCTTCCCAAACAGCCTCTTTTACACTGGTTCCATCTATTTCTTGGGTTAATGGATTTACTTTGGTATCTGCTGGCGCATTCTTCATATAGAATGGTTTGCTTGCAATCTTAGTTCTGGTTGCTATTTCACTATTTCCATCTTTAATTAATCCGTATTCATCTTGTGTTACTAAACGATACGTATCATCAAAGTAGTCTACGATAGTATTAATAGTACCAGCGTCTAAGTAAGATTCATTAGATACTGTAATACGATAGGTTACAAATACTTTTAATTCTCTATCTTGGATAGAAAGCATAGTAGATAAGTCATCGTATTTTGGTGTGCTTTCGTATTGCGCTCTCATGGTTGCTAGCATTTCACCAGTATTATTATCGTTTACATCAATTCTATCTCCGGCATCTGGTTCTATTACGCCATGGTCAATGTAATCGGTAATACGATAGTTGTAGTCTGATTTATAAATTGCTCTGTTGTAGATAATGTCGTTTTGTCTTGCATTAATTTCATCTCTTGATACATCTAATCCCTTAATAGTAGTATTTAAACTGTCTAAGTCAACACTTTGTTCTATTCCTTCTTTCTCTGCATATCTAGAATTGTAACGATATTGGATTAATTTTTCATTTACCGTAATAGTAGAACTATATACGTCTTTTCTTAAGGCAAAGTCTGCTTTTGCTCTTTCTATTAATCCTAAGTTAACATGTTCTATATATGGATATACAGAATGGTAGGTTACACCTGCAACAACACTAGTAATATCAATACCTCTGGTGGTTCCTTTATGTTGTTGGTTAATATAAATTTCTTTGTCTTGTGGATAGTATGCCCCTGCATTTAATGTAGTAGCCTCAAAAATTGCTTCTTTATTAGTTACATCATTAAAGGCAATTAGGTTTAATTCTGAGCCATCAAGCGTACACGTTAAGCCACCCGACTTGTTATGCGCCTCTCCATACTCACCATGTCCTGCACCTGTTCCGGAAATAGTATGGAATTTGTTATTAAACTCTGTTCTTCCACTTTCTGCTGCTTTTGAAGTATTTAGTGCTAGTTTGTTGGTATCATATTGTCCTGCAATAAACATAATACCATTGTATTCAAAGATAACATTGTATTGGTCTGCTGGAATTTGTTTAAATTCATATTTTCCGTCACTTCCAGTAATAACACTATCACTATGTCCAGAATATAATCCTTCAATAGTAACTTTTACACCTTGTAACATGGTATCTTCTCCATCTAGAATACCGTTTACTTCAAACTCTTTTCCTGTATGAGCATCGCTCCATACTTCTCCACCCATATCTAAGGTAATATCTACTTCGTCTTTTCCTTTTAGCTCTTCTTCTCCTTCTGTTCTTTCATATTTTAGAATTTTACCTAGTGGTTGTCCATAATCATCTTCTGCCGTGATTGGAGATGCTTGTAAGTCTAAACCATTTTTTGTTACTTTTACAATAATATCTTCTGTATCATCTGGGTCTTCACAGAATAATCTTCCTGTATCTTCATCTACTTCTTGTTCACATCCGTCATGATGTCTATGTTCGTGGTATGTTGTTGTATAAACTTCCTCGTCCCATTTTGCTACCATATAAAGTGCATAAGCTTGGTATGCTTGTATTTCTGCTTTTGCATCTTGTAAATATTTAAATTCTACATTTAAAGTTACTTTTTGATGGTCTACTAATTGGTCATATGGTACTTTTACATAAAATTCTTCTCCTGGTTTTGGGAAGTTTGGAACACCACTTTCGCTTTCTCTATGGGTATAAAAATCTGGTTTAGATTTATAATAGATAATATTGTCTATTACTTCATCATCTTTTACAATAGAAGTTACATCAATTCTTTCCCCATCAGCTAATAAGTACATATTGCTAATTCCGCTAAAGTGAACGTCTCCATAATATCCATAATCATAGTTAAGTACATATGGTCCTATTAAATAGTAATCCCCAATATTTACTCTAACTTCTACATTGCTAGAAACATCTGCAGGGTTTAGACCATCTTGAACTTTTTCCCAGAATCCACCTTTGTTGTCATAGTCTCCTCCATATGCTTTGGCTTCTTCTGTGTATTGTTGTGATCCATATTGTGATAAGTGGTCTCTCCACTCAAGTGCCCATAACTCTTCGTTTAACTTAAAATCTCTTTGTGTGATTTGGTATTCACTAATAACATAAGCAATGTTTACTGGAGCTTGATTTAGAACTAAGCTTTGATAAATGGTGTTAATTCTTACCATTGCTGCTATTCCTCCTAGTTTTGCTCCTCTTGCAGTACAGCTTTGTTGTTCTACCCAATTTTTTTCAAATTTATCCATTGCATCAACATTTTTTACTGCTCCATCGTAAGGATTATCTTGTAAGTAAGAATTGGCATTCGCATTTCCATAATCCTCACAATATTCATATCCAGATAAGTCTCCATTTTCTGTCACCGGTATCCACAAGTCTGCAGTACTGGTGTACTCATTGGTAGAAGCATATGTTTTGTCCCATGCTGCATATACTTGTGATACAGATAAAGACAGTAGTAAAATACCTAATACAATAGAGGTTATTATTTTTACTTTTCTATTCATAGCTTCCTCCTTTCTTTATTTCCCTTTATGTAATACATATTTTTTTATACTAAAGATACCTACACCTAGTATAGCAATAGATGCTATTGTAATTGCGGTATAGAGTACCACGGTACCAGTTTCTACAGAAATTAGGACATTGGCTGTTCCATAATCATCTTCTGTCTCCACTTTATTTGCTGGTGTTGAGTCTGTATCTTCTAAGCCTTTTTCGTTATAGCTTTCGTAAATTTCTGCATTGTTATTTACCATACCTACGTTGTCACCTGTCATTGTTTTAGTTAATATAAGCGTAAGTTCTTTGCTTTGTCCTGGATTAATTACTGTATTTGCTAAACTTGAGTTATATACATTTCCGTTGTCAGATAAGTACCAATCTTTATTTAATTCTGAATTAAATTTCATGCCACTTGGTATATAATCTACTATTTGTTTTGCATATCCTGGTACTGCTCCTGTGTTGGTAATTACTATTTTGTATTTAATAATAACATTAGAACCTGCAACATCTTTTCTGTAAATATCTACTTTTGCCATCGTTGTTTTATCTTCATAAGTATATTCTTTGGTTCCTTTGCTATTGCTTACCGTTACACTAGATACATATTTGTCTAAGCTTAAATCAAATTTTTCTGCTGTTACTAAACCAATATCAATGTTTCTTACATTTTCTCCAGCTACGGTAATAGTATCACTTACAGCTCCATTTTGAATTTTTCCTCCAATGTTAATTTTCATTGCAATAGCATCAGAGTTTGCATCATCGGATACTCCTTGTTTACGATATTCTGCTAAATCGTAATTACTTAAGTCTGGTAAAAATACAATCATATAGGTTCCATTTGGTACACCATTAAAGGTATATTCTCCTTTTTCATTGGTAGTTACTATCATGGTGTTTCCATTACTATCTCTTATGATAGCAGATGTTGCTTTATCTAGTAGCATTACTTGTACACCACTTATTCTTTGTTCGTTTTCATCTTTTTTACCATCTTTGTTTTCATCTAACCAAGCGGTACCTGTAATTTTATAAGTGTTTGGTGCTGGTGTATTCTCTCCACCTTGATTTCCTCCCTCATCACCAGTATTTCCTCCTTGGTGATTTTCTGCTACATATTCAATTACTTTACGTACACTATTAGAATTTACTGTATCAATAGCATTTCCACTTAAAGTTGCTGTGTTAATAATTTCTTTGTCCTCGGTACCATCTAATACATCTGCTCTTACTTTAATAGTAATTTCTAATGTTTCATTTGGTCCCATATCTCTTTGTAACATGACAGTTCTTCCACTAATATCGTATTTACTATTGGTAATATTTTGTTCTTGTCCATCTACAATGTTACGGATAATGTATTCGGTTCCTTGATAAGAAACTCCTTCTGGAAGTACATCTTCAAATCGGATACCAAATGCTTTGGTGTCAGAATTATTTTTAATGGTAAATTTATACGTAAATGCTTCTTTTTCTTTAATATATTCATTTCCTACTGTTTCTTGCTCTATGGTTACACTAATTTCTCTTGAATTTAACACTAATTCATTAGAAGTATGTTCTGGTATATTTTCCGCAGAGGCTACTGCATAACTTCTTAATTCTCCGTTTACTGTTCCTGCTTCTGCTACTGTTTCAATAAATACATGCTCTCCTGCAGGTAAACTTGGAATTGTAATTTCTGCTATGTTTTTATTACTTGTAATATTTTCTCTATCTTTTCCTTCCCCTGCTTTCCAAATAGAGCAATCGGTAACCGTTACATTTTCTGGTAAGTTTACTGTTACTTTTACATTTTTCATGTCTGTATCGGTTGTATTGGTTACTTGGGTATAATAAGAAATGTCTGTTCCTTGTGTGAATACAAAGTCTGGTTCGTCTGCTGTATGAACAATTGTTAAATATCCTTTTTTGGCTACAATAGGATAGGTATTACTTGTTACTTCTTCTTTTAAGTTTTTAGCACCTAAACTTACTTGTGCTGAGATGTTATTTTGATATTCTTCATCTTTGTGAGTATATTCTACCTTTTTGTATTCCGTAGCATCTCCTATTAAACTTGGTCCATCATAATCTGGGAAATCATCTATGTGTACTTTTTTACCATTTACCTCTGTAAAATGTTCTGGTTTTGTACAAATTAATTCATATGCAGAATCTTTATGTTTTCCTGTTGTTTGGTTAAAATGGTCTTTATTGGTACAAAACATTTCTGGTGTGATGGTATCTATGGTCATGTAAAATTCTACTTGTTTTGTTTCTCCTTTTGCAATAGTTCCTACTGTAACTGTACCATCCAAATTGTCAGAGAAAATACCATTTTGTTTATCATAATTTGTATATTTTACTCCAGCAATGGTTGGTAATTTTACTACTACCTCTTCTGCCTCTACATTTCCTGTATTTTTTACATTAGCATAGAAACGTACAATTTGTCCTTCACGAACTTGTGCATCTTTTTCAAGGTCTGAAGAAATGGTAACTTCTAATTTTGGACTTTCTCCAGTAGATACTCCAACTGTTGGTGCTGTTTTATCTTCTTCTATGGTACCTATTTCTGAGTTGTTATCATAATATACTTTATAAGTTCCATATGCTGCATTATCGGTTCCTAGTCCTTCTGGAATTTCTATATTGTAGCTAAATTCTATTTTAGCTCCATTTTCTATATCTTTATTTAATACGATTAAATAAGATTTTGCTTTTTCTATACTTAAATCTTTGTTCCATCCATTTTGTGCAAGGTCTAAAGCTTGTGTAGCCTCACCATTTTCGGAATAGTATACGGTATAGTCTTTTTCTTCTATTCCTGCTGCCACTAATTTACTAATCATTTTACTATCAAAGGTTGTTCCTAAATCTTTATTAGTTCCTATTTCTTTGTTTCCTTTAAAAGGAATTCTTCCTAAGATAGAAACATTGGTAATTGTATTTCCTGTATTGTTTACCAAAGTTTGCTTCATAGTAGCTGCTCTATTTCCTTCTGTAATAGCAAGTTTTCCTGTTTCTGCTGTGTTGATAGCAGATACGGATTCTCCTGCATCGTAATTTACAATTTCGTTATTGGTTAAAATTTCGGTTGGTGCTAGTACTTTCACTTTAGCTTGTGCTGTTCCAATTTCAGCTCCGTTTTCATATCCTTGTGCACTTTGGTTGGTATAGTTTAATACGATATTCGTATCTTCAGATACTGCCATTGGGTCTAGTGTGATATCGGCATTAATAACCACTACTGGTCCCGGAACTACTTGTCCTATGGTATATCCTGTTTGTTTTCCTGAAAGTGTAACACGAATAACAGTATTTCCTTCCTCATTTACATAGGTTGCTGTATTTTCTATTTTTAATCCTTCTGGTGCTACTAGGTTAGAAGAATTAAATTTTACTGTTTTTACTGCTTTTGGTAATACTATTTCTAATACTGGTGCTTCATATAAATCGTATTTAGTAGAATCTGTTCTTAAAATTGCTTTTATTTCTACATTATTTACCACAGCAGTAGATAAGTTTGTTTTATTAATTTCTAAATCTGCTTTAGTATAGGTTTCTGTTAATGCAATCGTATCTTCAGAAGCAATTTCTGTATTTGCTAATGTTTCTACTGCATCCATTATTTTTGTAACATTTGCTTTTACTTTTACAGTTTTTAATTCTTTTGTTACTCCCATTGTATAAGGACTTTGACTAGAAATTGCTTTAATATGATAAATTTCTAGATTTCCCTCTTTTTGTGGTTTGCTTGTTTCTATTATTAAGCTAGATACTGTTTTATCTTGATAAACTAATATCATATTTCCATTGTCATCTGTTTGTGTATCTTTATTTAAAGTAAGTAATACTTTTCCAGTTCCATCTTTTATAGTAATAGTTCCTTCTTGTCCTAATATATCTAACATGTTATTTTTAGAAATAACTGTTTTTTGATAATATGTTGCTCCATTTCCAGAAAGTTCTTCTCCATTTTCTTTTACTAAAGTATCTTCTTGTCCTGTAAGTCTAATTCCTTCTAAGATAGCTGCATAACCAATATTTGCAGTCCAAGTTTCTTCAAAAACAGTGTCTACTTTATTTTCTACTGTATAATTAGCATACAAGTAACCTTTTTCTAAAGAATCTTGTTTTGCTTCCACTTTAATACTTGTTATGTCTTGAATAGTATTTGTTAACATTACTTCTTGCATTATTTGTTTGCTTTGTGTTGTACTATTATTTACTCCATCATACATTGTAATAGTACTATCTGCTGCTAATGTAATTTTATTGGTATTTGCCATTGCTTCTTGTGGATATACAAGTGTTACTAAAACTTCATCTTCTTTTTGTTTGTTTTCTCCTGCATATACAGTTCCATTTGCATCTGGTAAGTTTTCTACTTTTATTTTTAACTGTTGTCTCATAGTATCGTAACTCCAGTTGCTATCTTTTTGTAAAGCATATTGTTCTGCACTTAATCCATTGGTATATTCTGTTCCATTGCTAATTACATTTACATAGCTTGGAATTTGTCCATTTAATTTTGGTACTGTAAAGTCAATTTCTGTTTTTTGAATTGGTAAATTTCTTTGTACTTGTTCTTGTGCTTGTAACATAGAAGATGTAAGTTTTACTTGTAATAATACACCTTGTTCATTGGTTGTAGTAAAAGGTACATATTTGGTAACTTCTGCTGTAAGATTCGCTTCTCTGTTAGAAGTCCAACGAATTTCTACACTAGCTTCCTTTTTTACTTTTTCTTCTTTGCCTTGACTATTTACATAAGTTCCTTCTAGTACAAATTTATTTTTGGTATTCAAATAGTCTGTGGAAATTCTATTTTCAAAATTTGGTTTTATTTGAAGCTCTATGTTTTCTCTACTACCTTCTGTAATTTGATTTAGGTTAATGGTAGTATTATCTCCACTTGCTACTATTTGATTCTCATTTTTTATACTAAGAATGTCAAAATTTTTACTTTGTTCCTTTTCTATTCCTGCTATCGTAATTTTGGCATCTTTTAAATAGCCTTTATTAACTTGCACTATCATATGTACTGCATTTTCGCTATTACTATCTAGGGTTTGACTCGAATATTTGGTATTCTCATCACCTAGAAAAGCCTGGAATACAATAGCATTATCATTTTCTGCTGCTAAAACCTCTGCAAGTCCCAAACCCATATAGCTAATGTTTCCAGAGACCATGGTAATGGCGATAAAAGACATCAAAATCTTGGATAGTTTTTGTTTTATTCTCTTTATCATTTGACATTATCCTCCCTATTATTTATATACACTATTTATTATAACATTTTTCTTTGAAAATTCCTAGTAGTAAACATAAAAAAAATCATGTTTTTTGGGTTTTTTTATTACTTTTTTATTACGGATTTGGTTTTTACAGGTTATGTTTTTGTCTTATATTAAATTTGTGTTACAATCTTGTTATTTTCATTTTCCTTATTTCTCTTTTTTCGACATTTTCTTTTTTATTTTGCATTTTTGATATTATGTTTCCTTTTGTCTTTTTTATGGTAACTTCAATGTCCTATTAAATACATCATCAAAAAGCGAGATACCAAGTATTATTTCTGGTATCTCGTCATTTTTTATCTTCTTTTTTGTTCTATCATTTCTGCTAACCTTTTAAAATCTTCTATACTTAATGCTTCTCCTCGTATAGTTTCTGGTAATCCCAAGGTTTCTAAAATTTTCTTTCCTTCTTCTTTACTTGATAAAATATTTCCATTTGCCAAGGTATTTAGTAACGTTTTTCTACGTTGACTAAATGCAGTCTTTATCATTGGAAAGAAGAGAGAGTCTGGTGCAAGGGGAAATAGTGGTTCCTTTCTTATTTTTAAATGAATTACTTCTGAATCTACCTCTGGCTCCGGAATAAAGGAATCTTTAGGAACATCAATTACTTTTTCTCCTTCAGCATAATAATAAATTGTGTACGTAATAGCACCTGCTTGTTTTTGTCCTGGAATGGCAATAAATCTTTCTGCTACTTCTTTTTGCACCATAACAGTAATGCTTTCTATTTCTAGTTTTTGTTCTAATAAGTACATCATAATAGGCGAAGTGATATAATATGGTAGATTAGCCACTACTTTTATCGTTTGTAAGTTTGTATTTTTTTGTTTTTCTTCCCTAATTAATTTTGCTAAATCTACTTTTAAAATATCTTGCTTAATTATTTCCAAATTAGAATAAAGTAAGAAACGTTCTTTTAAAATTTGTAACATATTGCTATCTAATTCTACGCATACTACTTTTCCCGCGTTTTCTAATAGGGGTTTTGTTAAATTTCCAAGTCCTGGTCCAATTTCTATTACCAAATCTGTTTTAGAAAGTTTTGCTGCTGCTACAATAGCATCTACTACTTCATCAGATATTAGAAAATTTTGCCCCAATCTTTTATTGGCAATAATTCCATATTTTTTTAGGATAAATTTTGTTTCGTCATATAATGTATTCATATTATAATTTTTCTCCACATTCTTTACAGAATTTTGCATTTCCATCATTTATTGTTTTACACTTTGGGCATTCTTTTTCTTTTGGTTTTCCACAATTACTACAGAATTTTCCTGTATTTTTATTTCCACAACTGCAAGTCCATGTGTTTTCTTGTGTTGCTGTTGTTCCAGCCACTACCGTAGTAGATGCATTTTGTGGATTGTTTTGCATAGTATTTGGGTTTTGATTCATATTTCCAAACATATTGCCTGTTGCCATATTCATCATACCAATTCCCATAAACCCATTTAAGCTTCCTGTTTTGTTACTTGCAGCATCTTGTACGGCATTTGCATAGGCTTCCGTAAGGACAGCACGTTGTTGGTAACTATCTCCACCAAGTTCATATTGGTCAATCTTCTTTTTAGATTCTTCATCTAGTGTTAAACTTTCTATAATAAAAGATACTAATTTTACACCACGATTTCGAATTGGTTCGTCAAAAACTTCTTGATCCATAATTTCTTTTATTTCGTCTGTTTTGTTAGGAAGAGATAGCACTTCTATTTTATGTTCGTTTTCTCCTAAACTATTCATTACATTAGAAAAAGCACCAATTACTTCTGCACGCATTTGCTCTGTTAATTCTTGTTTAGTATATCTTTCTCTGTTTCCACCAATGTTGGACATAAAGGTAGCTGGATTTTCTATTTTAAAAGTATATTTTCCAAAACATCTTACTTCTACACTCATTGGTACTAAACTATTGGTTCTTGGGTTCATAATTGGGTGTCCCCAATCTTTATAAGGAACTGGGTTTGGTGTTCCAAATTTATTATCTAGTATTTCTTTTATATTAAAGAAATATACTGCCTGCTCTTTTGCCTCTGCTCCTCCAAATTTAAATCTTTCCCACATTTCTTTAAATACTGGCCCAAAATCTCCCCCAAAGAAGGATGGTGAAGAGCTCTCATCAAAAGAATATACTCCCGCTTCTGCTGTAGCATCTACTATTTTTCCGTTATCATATAATGCCATTGCTTGACCTGGTGCTACAATAATTCTACTTTTCTTTGCTAAAATCCCATCTGGATTCGTCTTTTTTACCATTAGAATATCATTTCCCATATCCTCGCACTGTATGGTTGTTAAAAATTGATCCCCTATCGTAGAGCCAATTGCTCCACCAATTGCTTTAAATAATCCCATTTGTTTACCTCCTATATTTTAATATGCGTTACTTGCTGGTTCTAATCTTGTTAATACCCAGTCGTGATTATCGGTTGTAATTAAGCTACCACAATACTCACATCTTCCAGAAGATGTAATATTCGTTGGAGCACCACAATTTGGGCAATTCGTTGTTTCTACTTCTTCTGTAGCTGCCTTTGACAAAATTCCTGTTTTTCTTTCAAATACCATTTGGTATACAGTTACTCTATCTGCGTATTTATTTCCTTCTAAAACTTCTTTGGTAGTAGCATCTATAATATAGTCTTTCTTAGTAGCCTTTAAATAGATAGATAAAATATCTTTTCCACCTTCTTGTTTAAACTGGTATAATGTTGCAGCATTTACCGCTATTCTATCTACTACATTAATACGATTGGTATCTATATATTCTTGTAATTGCATACGATGCTGTTCAAATAGTTCTACACTTTCGTATGGACGCATTGGTTCCCAATCTCTTTTGGTCCAAGCATTTTGCAAACGCACATATAAGTTTTTAGCAAAACGTAAAAACTCTTCCTCGTTAAACTCTGGATCCACTGCTTTTATTTGTTTCACTACATTAGCACTATTATATGGCATCTCTGGCGTACGGTTTACGACGCGATTTTTGTTAATATTATTTCTAGGATGAAATCCTTTCTTTTTCGCTACTGCAATGATAATAAAAAGAATAGCCAAAATAACGAGTCCTTCTATTCCTCCTCCACCAGAGTAACTGCCAGAATAGCTGCTAGAACTACTACCCCAATCCGATGAACTGTCCCAGCTAGAAGAACTACTCCAAGAACTGCCACCACTATCATAACGGTCAAAACTTCCTACATCTGCTTTTGCAATATAGCTAGCAGAAAAAAGAAGCACAAAGAGAAAGCATAGCAACAATATTTTTTTCATTTTCTTCTGCATCTTTTACTTTACTCCTCCTTTCCCCTAGTTTATTTTCTGTATTTATCATACTATTAACAATTCTATTTTGTCAATGGAAAAAATATGTTTTTGGAGAAGGAGGAAATCATGAAATTATTTCTTTTCTGCAGGAAGACCTGAGGTCTTCTAAGCAACACCCGTATCCTACTATGGTGCTAAAGTATATGGATTTCCTTCGC
>UMJJ01024757.1_pt1 | contig 27110 bp, 27 predicted proteins | sample 1966051 | NCBI WGS metagenome assembly UMJJ01 (sample SAMEA4836147, study PRJEB28245) | human gut metagenome | biome: gut microbiome; material: fecal sample | place: Denmark | collected 2008
AACAAGCTTTCTTTGAAGGAATTCAATTTGCAAAACCAGGTTTTCGTATTGGCGATATTTCCCACCGTATTGGAGAATTTGTAGAATCCCATGGATATAACGTAGTAAGAGAATTTCAAGGGCATGGTATTGGAAGACAAATGCATGAAGACCCAGGCATTCCAAACTACGGAAAAGCAGGGCGAGGCATGCGTATAGAACCAGGAATGACCCTTGCTATAGAACCTATGGTAATGGCAGGAAAGCCTAACATTTTGGAATTAGACGATGGCTGGACTATTGTAACAGAAGATGGAAGTTTGGCAGCTCATTATGAAAATACAATTTTAATTACGGAAAATGAGCCAGAAGTATTGACTTTACTATAAAAATGTTATATACTATATTAGCTAATTGCAGAAAAATGGGTAATGGTCTTTTTTCGTGCACCGAAACCATAAGAAAATAAGCAATTAGTTTGGGGAGGGAAAAGAGTTTATGGCAAAAGAAGATGTTATTGAAGTAGAAGGTACGGTAGTGGAAACATTGCCAAACACCAATTTTATTGTAGAACTTGCCAATGGACACCAAGTAACAGCATATATCTCTGGAAAATTAAGAGTAAATTATATCAAAATTTTACCAGGTGATAAAGTGAAATTGGAACTTTCTCCATATGATTTAAATAAAGGCAGAATAACTTGGAGAGCAAAATAAATCATAAAATTGTTAAAAATAGAACTGTTGACCCGCAGGAATAGATAAAAATTCTTAGGAGGTGTAATAAAATGAAAGTAAGACCATCAGTTAAAAAAATATGTGACAAATGCAAAGTTATTAAAAGAAAAGGAGTTATCAGAGTAATCTGTGAAAACCCAAAACACAAACAAAGACAAGGATAACCAAACAAAAGTAAGATATTAACACAAATTCTAGTGCGGCTGATTTATCTAGATTTGTGTTTATATATATGTCTTAAGGGTTTTAAAAGGATGTTTAAAATATACCTTACAATCCGAATTTGTATTTTAAGCATGCATTTCCCTTTTAAAAGACTTAAGAAACAAACAAAACAAAAAACAAAAAGAATTATTTGGAGGTGCTAAAAAATATGGCTCGTATAGCAGGAGTGGATTTACCTAGAGAAAAAAGAGTAGAAATAGGATTAACCTACATTTATGGAATAGGAGTATCAAGTTCTAGAAGAATATTAGCAGCAGCAGGAGTGAATCCAGATACAAGAGTAAAAGATTTAACAGATGACCAAGTAGCTTCTATTAGAAAAGAAATGGAAGGATACAAAGTAGAAGGTGACTTAAGAAGAGATGTTGCTCTTAATATTAAAAGACTTACAGAAATAGGTTGCTATAGAGGATTAAGACACAGAAAAGGTCTTCCTGTAAGAGGACAAAGAACAAAGACAAATGCTCGTACAAGAAAAGGTCCTAGAAGATTAGTAAGTAAAAAAGCAAAATAAGAATAAGGAGGGTTAGCTAAGATATGGCTACAAAAAATGTAACAAAAAAGACAGTAACTAGAAGAAGAGATAGAAAAAACATTGATAAAGGTCAAGCTCATATTCATTCTAGTTTCAATAATACAATAGTTACACTTACCGATGTACAAGGTAATGTTTTATCTTGGGCAAGTGCAGGAGAACTTGGATTTAAAGGTTCTAGAAAATCTACTCCATTTGCTGCAGGAGAAGCTGCAGAAACAGCTGCAAAAGCTGCAATGGAACACGGATTAAAAACAGTAGAAGTATATGTAAAAGGTCCTGGTTCAGGACGTGAGGCTGCCATTAGAGCATTGCAAACAGCAGGATTAGAAATTAGTGTTATTAAAGATGTAACACCAATCCCACACAATGGATGCAGACCACCAAAAAGAAGAAGAGTATAGAAGGAGGGAATATTTTTCATGGCAAGATATAAAGATGAACAATGTAGAATATGCCGTAGAGAAGGTCAAAAATTGTTCTTAAAAGGTTCTAGATGCTATAGCGATAAATGCAGTATTTCCAGAAGAAACTATGCACCAGGACAAAATGGACAAAAAAAGAAAAAACTTTCTGAATATGGTACTCAATTAAGAGAAAAACAAAAAACAAAATCCTATTATGGAGTTGGCGAAAAACAATTTAGAAGATATTTCGCAATGGCTTCTAATAAAAAAGGAATCACTGGTGATAACTTACTTCAAATATTAGAAAGCAGATTAGACAATGTTGTATACAAATTAGGCTTTGGTTCTTCTAGAGCACAAGCTAGAATGCTTGTAACACATGGTCATTTTGATGTAAATGGTAAAAAAGTAAATATACCATCTTACCTAGTAAAACCAGGTGATGTAATTTCTGTAAGAGAAATTAAAAAAGACAGTGGAGCTATTAAAGCTTGTATCGAAGAAAATAGTGCAAGACCAGTTCCAACATGGCTTGAAAAAGATGAAAATGCCCTAAGTGGTAAAGTAGTAAGACTTGCAGCTAGAGAAGACATTGATTTACCAATAGAAGAACATTTAATAGTAGAGCTTTACTCTAAATAAAAATGGGAAAACAAAAAGAAATATCAAACTTTCAAAATTTGTTTTGCATATTTTTAAAAAAATGATTAGAGAACGAAAATGTATGATAATTAGTAAAAATACATCCATCTTTCTCTATTAGGAGGTAAAAATGATAGAATTTGAAAAGCCAAATATTAAATGCGTAGAGATGGATAATAAGAAAAATTATGGTAAATTTGTTTGTGAACCATTAGAACGTGGATATGGAGTAACAATCGGTAATTCTTTAAGAAGAATCTTACTTTCTTCCCTTCCAGGTAGTGCAATAACAAGTGTAAAAATTGATGGAGTTGTTCATGAATTCTCTACTATTCCAAATGTAGTAGAAGATGTTCCAGAAATTATTGTAAACCTAAAGGGAGTAAGACTAAAATTAGACCATAATGAAGAAAAGGTTTTACGTATCGATTTTAATGGCGAAGGAGAAGTTACTGCTGGAGATATTATAGCAGATAGCGAAGTACAAATATTAAATCCAGAATTACATATTGCAACTGTTGCAGAAGGTGGACATCTTGTAATGGAAATGACAGCTGATATGGGAAGAGGATATAACACAGCAGAAAAAAATAAAAAACCAGATCAAGCCATTAATGTATTACCAATAGACTCTATTTATACACCAGTTAAAAAGGTAAACTATTCTGTAGAAAATACAAGAGTAGGACAAATGGTAGACTATGATAAATTAACCATCGAAGTTTGGACAGATGGAAGCATGCAACCATATGAAGCATTAAGTTTAGCAGCAAAAGTAATGACAGGTCACTTAGAATTATTTATTGATCTTTCAGAGACTGCAAAAAACACACAAGTTATGGTAGAAAAAGAAGAAAACAAAAAAGAAAAAGTATTAGAGATGTCTATCGAAGATTTAGAATTATCTGTTCGTTCTTTCAATTGTTTAAAGAGAGCAGGAATTTCTACTGTAGAAGATTTAATTAATAAAACAGAAGCAGATATGATGAAAGTTAGAAATCTTGGAAAGAAATCTTTAGACGAAGTAACCAACAAATTGCATGTGTTAGGATTAGACTTTGCTAAGGAAGAAGAATAAGTAAAGGGAAGGTGAAACAAGTGGCAAAGAATAGAAAATTAGGCAAGAAAACAGATATTAGAATAGCTATGCTAAGAACCCAAGTAACAGATTTAATGTTACATGGAAAAATAGAAACAACATTAGAAAGAGCAAAAGAAGTAAAAGCAATGGCTGATAGTATCATTGCACTTGCTATCAAAGAAAAAGATAATTACGAAATGGTAGATGTTAAAGTAGTAAAAGCAAAAGTAGATAGCAAAGGTAAAAAAGTAACAGAATTAGTAAAAAGCAAAAATGGAAAAGAGTATTTAAGAGTAGTAAAAGAAACTACTACTGAAAAAAGACAAAAAGATATGCCTTCAAGATTAAATGCAAGAAGAAAAATGATGAGAACAATTAACAAAGTAAAAGATAGTGAAGGAAACAATATCGACCTTACAGCAAAATTATTTAACGAAATTGCACCAAAATACGAAGGTAGAGTTGGTGGATATACTAGAATAGTAAAAGCTGGACCAAGACGTGGAGATGCAGCAGAAGTAGCTATTTTAGAATTAGTTTAAGTTTTAAGTAAATAGGGAGCCACACAAGAGTTTATTTTTGGTGGCTTTTTATTTTGCGTAAAATGGAATTTTTATAACAAAAAAATCTGCTTAATTTGCATAAATATTAGTAAATTAACCAGAAGAAGGAGTAAAAAATGGAAAAATATATGTTCACTTCCGAAAGTGTTACAGAAGGACATCCTGATAAATTATGTGACCTTATTTCGGATAAAATTTTAGATGCTTGCCTAGAACAAGACAAAAGTTCTAGAGTAGCAGCAGAAACATTTGCAGCAAAAGATACTATTTTAGTTGCAGGAGAAATTACTAGTAATGCAAATATTGATATAGAAAAAATAGTAAGACAAACCATACAAGAAATTGGCTATGATGATAGCACCACTGGAATAGATTATAGAACCTGTAATGTTTTGGTAAATGTAACGAAACAAAGCCCAGATATTGCACAAGGAGTTGATGTTGGAGGAGCAGGAGACCAAGGGATTATGTTTGGATATGCAAGCTCTGAAACAGAAGAATATATGCCATTTGCCATTAGTATGGCACATAAACTTGCAAAACAGCTAACCAAAGTACGTAAAGAAAACATTTTACCGTATTTAAGACCAGATGGAAAAACCCAAGTAACAGTAGAATACGAAGATGGTATCCCTACCAGAATAGAAACTATTTTAATATCTAATCAACACCAAGATGGTATTGATTTACATCAAATGAAACAAGATTTAATAAGAGAAGTAATAGAACCTGTAGTAGATAGTAAGTATATAGATGCTAATACCAAAATTTATATTAACCCAACAGGTAGATTTGTTATTGGAGGACCACTAGGAGATACAGGACTAACAGGTAGAAAAATTATTGTAGATACCTATGGTGGATATAGCCGTCACGGTGGTGGTGCTTTTTCTGGAAAAGACCCTAGCAAAGTAGATAGGTCTGCTGCTTACATGTTAAGACATATTGCAAAATCGGTAGTAGCAAGTAGATTAGCAAAAAAATGTGAATTACAAGTAGCCTATGCTATTGGAATGAAAGAACCAATGTCTATTTATTGTAATACATTTGGAACCAATACTATTCCAGAAGAGGAAATTATCAAAAAAATAAAAGAAAAATTTGATTTAACACCAAATGGAATGATAGAATATTTAGGCTTAAAACAACCAATTTATGCCAAAACAACCAATTATGGACACTTTGGAAAACCAGAATTACCATGGGAAAAAGTAGTAAAGTTATAAATTAAAAAAGAAGTTACTTTTTTATTGTATCGTTTAGGTATATAAAATAACGAACCAAAGAAAGGAATCTGTCATATGATACTCCTATAGGGAGGAAAGCATATGGCAGATTTTTTATGGAATATGGTTTTATGGACTTTGGCTTTATATGGATTATTTGAAATTATTAAAAGTATTATTTATATATGTACATATACACATTTTAAAGCAGATGGAATTTATGTCATCATAGCAACCAAAAACCAAGCAAATAATATAGAAGGTTTTCTAAAAAACCTTATTTTTCGTATACTATATGGAAAAGACGAATACGTAAAAGATATTGTTATAGCAGACTTAGCATCTAAAGACGAAACAAGAGAAATAGCAAAAAAGTTAAGTGAAGATTATCCATTTTTACATGTAATTGATTGGAAAGATTGCAAAAAGATAATGGACAGTGTAGAGGAAGAGTAAAATACGAACAAAAGTATTGTATTTTTCTTTTTTATTTGATAGAATGTGAGTAGAAAAATGGAAAGAGGACTTAAAATTGGAAATAACGGGTCAAGTGGAAGATATAATATATAAAAATGAAAATAATGGATATACTATTGCAACTTTTTTGACAGAAGAAGAGGAACTTATTACCGTTGTGGGATATCTTCCTTTTATTCAATGTGGTGATAGCTTAAAGCTAATGGGAAATATGGTGAACCATATAGAATATGGTGAACAATTTAAAATAGATACCTTTGAAAAAATAATGCCACAATCCGAAGCTGCATTAGAAAAATATTTAGCCAATGGTATTATTAAAGGCATAGGTCCTTCTATTGCTAAAAAAATTGTAAAAACATTTGGAGAAGATACTTTACATGTTTTAAAATATGAACCTAAAAAGCTAGCTGTTATAAAAGGTATTACAGAGGAAAAAGCGATTCACATTTCCGAAGAATTTAATTTAAATTGGGAGATGTGGAATTTGGTAAGTTACTTAGAGCAATTTGGAATTTCTGCTACCAGTACCAAAACGGTATACGATAAATTAGGAGAAAATGCCAAAATGCAAATAGAGGAAAACCCTTATGTGTTGGTAGATATTCTTCCTAATGTGGATTTTAAACAAATAGACAAAGTAGCCATGGAACTTGGTTTTACCCTAGATAGTACCAAAAGAATAAAAAGTGCTATTAAATATGGATTACATCAAATTTCCTATAACGGACATTGCTGTACATTATATGAAAATCTAGTTGCATTTGAAGTTTCTCTCTTAGGAGTTTCCGAAGAAGAAATAGAAGAAGCAATTATTGATTTAAAAGTAATAGGTGATATTGTTCTTCAAGATAGAGAAGAAGAAAACGAAGAATGGGTATATTTATCTTCTTTTTTTGAAGCGGAGCAAGCAGTAGCAGAAAAACTATTACGCCTAAAAGAAAGTGAAAACCGTAAAAAAATACCAAATTTTGAAAAAGAAATAAAAAAAGCCGAAAAACTGCAAAACATTACCTTATCCGAAGAACAAAAAGAGGCAGTACATGCAGTAAATGAAAACAATGTTACCATTATTACCGGAGGACCAGGAACAGGAAAAACAACGATTATTAAAACGATAATAGAAATATATAAGGCACATGGGCTAAAACCTGTACTATGTGCGCCTACTGGTAGAGCTGCCAAAAGGATGACAGAAGCAACAGGAGAAGAAGCCAAAACACTGCACCGATTACTAGAAATAGGAAAGTTACAAGAAGATATATTGCTTCGAAATGATGTACAAGTGGCTCCTATTGATGCTGATATTATTATTGTAGATGAAGCATCTATGATGGATATTTTTTTAACAAGTTACCTTATGAAAGCAATATACCAAACAACCAAACTAGTGTTAGTAGGAGACGTGGACCAGCTTCCTTCTGTGGGACCAGGAAATGTGTTAAAAGACATTATGGAATCAGAAAGTATAACAACAGTAGTGCTAAATAAAATTTTTAGACAAGCAGCTCAAAGCAAAATTATTGTAAATGCTCACCGTGTAAACGAAGGAAAAACATTTTTAGTAAAAGGGGAAGAAGAAGCATCATCGCAAAATGATTTCTTTTATATTGCTTCTAGAAACCAAGAAGATATTTTACAGCAAATACTTTCTCTTTGTAAGGGAAGATTGCAAAACTATGGAAACTATGACTTTTTCCATCATATTCAAGTATTATCTCCTACCAAAAAGGGAAGGCTAGGAACCAAAAGCTTAAACGAAGAATTACAAAAAGCGTTAAATCCAAAAGTAGAAGGAATGCCAGAAAGGCAAAACTCTGGTTATACCTATCGAAAAGGTGATAGAATTATGCAGGTAAAAAATAATTACGATATCTTTTGGGAAAGACAAACAGAAAAAGCATACGAAACAGGAACAGGAGTGTTTAACGGAGAGCTAGGAACAATTTTAAAAATAGATGAGGAAAATAAACAAGTAAAAATACAATATGATGACGAAAAAATTGCTTGGTACGATTTTGCCGAATTAGACCAAATTGAACTTGCCTACAGTATTACCATTCACAAGGCACAAGGAAGCGAATTTGATGTAGTAATTTTACCAATTTTTCCATCTAGTCCAATGTTACTAACTAGAAATCTGTTATACACAGGCATTACCAGAGCTAAAAAGCTACTGATTGTTGTAGGCTATGATACAGTAATTACGTCTATGATTCACAATAACGAAATCAAAAAAAGAAACACAGGTCTTGCATATATGTTAGAAAAAGGGGAAGTATAAGGAATATAGGGGGCTCGTAAAGGAGATGCGAGCGATGTTTTCATTCTTACAACCAATTTTTACGGCACTATTAGAGTGCATTTATCCACCCGTTTGTGGTGTTTGCGGAAAAGTAGGAGAAAAATGGATTTGCAACAAATGCTTACATAACATACAAGCAAAAGCGGAAAATAGAAGAAGAGGCTATCTAACTGCATCCTATGAGGATGGATTCTTTTTGCTTTCTTACCATAGAGATGAGATAAAAAAGATGCTACTTTCCTATAAATTTTATCAATCGGCATACTTATATCGAACTTTTGTAAAAATTATATTAAAAAATGAAAAAGCTTGTAGATTTTTTAAAAAGTATGATATAATGATTCCAGTTCCGATTCATAATGATAGGAAACGAAAAAGAGGATATAACCAAAGTGAACTCATTGCCAAAGAAATTGGAAAAAAACTAAATATTCCAGTAATCAGCAATTGCTTAGTAAAAATAAAAAATGTAGTACCACAATCTACTTTAAATAAAGAGCAAAGAAAACAGAATGTAAAAGGAGTATATCAAGTTAAAAAAGAAGAAACAATAAAAGGAAAGCGTATTGTACTAGTAGATGATATTTTCACAACAGGAAGTACCTTAGAAGAATGTAGCAAAATGCTAAAACAAGCAGGTGCTAGTAAAATTGGGATATTTACAATAGCAAAAGATTAGAGAAAAGGTAGGTAGAAAAATGGATGATTTAGTAGAAAGCATATTAGATTATGTAAGAGCAGACTATACCGACTATGCCATCATGATTAACGGTGAATGGGGAAGCGGTAAAACATATTTTTGGAACCATAAAATTCGCAATAAAATAGAAACCATGCAATTAAACGGCAAGCAATATACCACTATTTATATGTCTTTATATGGTATTTCTAATCTAGAAGAAATTAGTAAAAAAATCTTTATTGAAACTACACAGCTGATGGACAAAAACCTAAAAAAATATATGCAAGCAAATGGACAAACTAATATACCAGAATACGCTAAGACGGGATTAGATATGGCAAACTTTTTTGGAGTTACCCAAAATGGGGATAAAATTGACTATAGTCAGTTTTTTTCTACCGATGACAAAGTACTATGTTTTGATGACTTAGAAAGAGCTAATGTAGATGTTATTGATATTTTAGGATATATTAATAACTTTGTAGAACATGACCATATCAAAACTATTATTATTTGTAACGAAAAAGAGTTATCTACCAAATTAAAAAGCTCTAACCTAGAAATGAAAACTTTTATTGCTACGTATTTACTAGATAAAGAAGAAGACTTATCTGTAAAAACAGACAAACCATTGGTAGAAAAAATTCAAGATACCATTGAAGAAGTTTTTGACAAAGCAAACGATTATGAAAGAATAAAAGAAAAATTAATAGGGGAAACCTTTGAATACGCACCAGAATTTAACTATATTATTAATGGCTTGTTAATGCGATATGAAAGATACCCAGAATTAATACGTTTTTTAAGAGAAAATACCAATTTAATCATTTCTACTTTTAATAAAAGTGGAACGAAAAACTTAAGAATTTTAAAACATGCCTTAACAGATTTTAAAAAGATATTTGACATGGTAAACAAGGCACATCCAAATACCAATAACAGAGTATTACAAACCATGCTTATCTTTACCATTGCTATTTCTTTTGAAATTAAAGCAGGTAAAATTACCAAAGACAAATTTGTTAACATCCAAAATAACGAAGAATATAAGGCAACATTGGTTTCTTCTAGGGTGTTTATGGATAACAGACAATTTTATATTAAAGAATTTGATAACAACTATTACTACAACTTTAAAGCAGAATATCGTTTCTTTAAATTTATAGAAATTTATGTAAGAACCAGAATATTTGACATGAGAACTTTTAAAGAGGACATGGAAACCATTATTAATACAGTAGATACCGATAAACTTCCAGGCTACAAAAGATTGCTAACAGAAGAATACTGGAAAATCACAGATGACCAATTCCCTGGTGTAATTGATGAGGTATTAACAGAAGTAAAAAATGGAACATTAAGACTTATTGATATTGTAAAATTATACGCCTATTTTAATTACTTTATTCAAAAAGGACTTATTGATTACGATTTAAAAACCATTAAAAGCGTATTTTTAAATGGAATGAATATATCTTCTCTTACTTCTGAATATTGCGACAATGTAGACGAAGAACTTGACCAAATAGCAGTAAATGATGTTGCTATTGATATGGAAGACATCTTAAAACATTTTAATAATATTAATGCAACCTTAAAAGATAAGATGTATGCTAAGAAAGCAGAAGAAATCTTTAAGTGTATTCCAATGAAAATGGAACAATTTTATGATAGGTTTGCAAAAGAGTGCATGAATGTTCCAATCTTTAAGTATTACGATGTATTCCAAATGTTCCAACGTATTTCTTGTGCAAGTAACGAAGATATTGTTACTATTAAAGAAATGCTTGCAAATAGAGCTAACATGTACACCAAAGAAATTGAACCAGAAATGAAAAATATTAAAAAGTTAAAACAAGTAATCGACGATTATGTAACAGGTAAAGAAACAACCATTAAAGTTGTTATGCTAAAAGGTTTCTCTAAAGAATTAGGAAACATTTTAGATAAATATAAATTTAGACTAGGCGGTATCAAAGAAGAATTCGCAGAAGAAAATTAAAAATATGTTTTAGAGGGGGAAAACAAATGAAAATGCAAAAAATAGGTATTGTAGTACTACTTATGTTTTTACTATTTAGTATGATAGGAAGTTGTTTGGCAGTAGATATGGCGCCACAAACATCCTATTTTAGAGCAGAAGGAATAACCGATTTAAGCCAAAATACAGAAGTAAGCATGATTGCTAATACGGTTACAATTGATATTGAAAAAGAAAAAGTAACCAATCAATTTATTTTACAAAACACAACAAATGTAGCTAAATCTCATACCTTTTCCATTCCACTAGGAAATACACAAACAGGAACAACCGTAGAAAATGTAGAAATTAAAATTAATAATACACAAGTACAACCTAAAATAGAAGAAAGAGATGGAAAAGTATATTACACTATTGCCACTAAAATGGCAGCAGGTGAATATAAAAAAATACAAATAGAATACAATTCACCCAATATGAGTACAGCACCAAGAGTAGAATATGAGCTAGAAAACTTTGGAATAGAAAAAACTTGTAAAAATCTACAAGTAAAAATTATTGTACCAGAAAAAGATGTGCCACTAGTTACCAAAGTAGAGCCAGCAAACTATACTTTTAAAGATGATACCATTACCTATTCTTATCAAAATGTAAATATTATAGACTTAAATAGACGTTTTGTAATAGAAAAAGAAATATATGAAGATGAAATAGTATTAGAAAAACAAGTAAACGGCGAATTTGAAAGAACAAAAGTATTTGGACTAAGCAGAGAAGAATTTTTACAAAAAGTAAAAGAATTAGTAGATGCTAACTTCCATACTTGGATTCGAGACGGAATTAGCCTAAATATACAAAATACAACAACCACTAGTCAAATTATAGATAATCTATTAAACGATAACAAAATTAGTTCTACCTATACCTATTTAGATGGAACAGGAACAGAACAAGCAGCAAAATACGAAGTGGGAGAAACATATACCAAACTATTTAACTATGTTATCCTAAGACAATGGATAAAAGAAAATAGACAAGACTTAATTGCACAATATTTTCATAATGCACAAGAAAACGAAAATGGTATTTTAGATGTATTTGAAGGACAAGTACTTTCTTTAGAATATGTAAGACAAAATTGTGAATTAGAAGGATTAACTTTAAAAGGGTTACTAGTAGTAGTAGACATACCAAATGTACAAACCGAAATTTACCAAGAAGTGGCAAGCCAAACAACAGGAAACACCATTAGTGCTTCCCAATTACAAGCCACAACACTTGCAAATCTTTATACACAAGTACAAAAAGAAAATACCATAGAAAAAATAGTATATATTCCAGGAAATAGTACTTTATCAGAAGAAGAAAGAGCAAAATTTGCTAATAGCATTGGAGCAGATATTTATATTCGTTTGCAAGTAAAAGAATTAGAAGAACAAAAAAATAACATATTAAGAGATTCTTTAGCAATTCCTTTTATGGTAATTAACGAATGGAGTGCTAATTTTGAAAGTGGAAAAACAGTAGTACTCTTAAGCCAAGAAAGCAGTTATCAAAACAGTACAGCCGCTATTAAACAAATGGTAGACCAAAGTGCAGATGCTATTTTACAAAACAAACAAAACCTAGAATTGCAAAAAAGAAGAGTAGTAGAAGAATTAACCAATATAGACAAAAACTTACAACCAGAACAAGTAATAGCAGTAGAAGATGTAGTTCCAAATGCAGAAGAAGAGCAAGAACAAGAAGGAGGAATAAGCATTTTAACCATAATCTTAATTGTTATTGTGATAGCTATTGTTCTTTGCATTACTTTAATTGCTATTGGTATATTTAGAAGAAACCGTTAAGAAAAAAAACTAGAAATAAAATAAAAATGTATAAAATTTTCCCAAATTGTCATACTAACTATATAAACTAAATATGACAAGGAGGGAAAATTTTTGAAAGCAACCGGAGTAGTTAGAAGAATAGATGATTTAGGTAGAGTAGTAATACCAAAGGAAATAAGGAAAACACTTCGAATTAAAGAAGGTGACCCATTAGAAATATTTACGGATAAAGAAGGAGAAGTAATCTTAAAAAAATACTCTCCAATAGGAGAATTATCCGAATTTGCAACTGGCTATGCAGAAACTCTTTCCAAAACCACAGGACATATTGCATGTATTACCGATAAAGACACTGTTATCGCCGTATCTGGAGGTTCTAAAAAAGAATTTCTAGAACAAGACTTAAGCCCAGAGCTAGAACAACTAATGGAAGATAAAGAATACTACTTAAGTGAAGAAAACGGAAACAATTCCATACCAATCACAAAAAACGATAATAAAGAAAGAAAAAACAATTCACAAGTAGTCTATCCTATCATCTCAGAAGGAGACGTAATAGGTAGCGTTATTCTAATATCCAAAGATGCAAGCACCAAAATGTCAGATGTAGAAAAAAAAGTAGTACAATCTGCAGCCACATTCCTAGGAAGCCAAATGGCAATCTAAAAAACAAAAGGGACGGACAAATTTAGTCCGTCTCTTTTACTATACAAAACAAAAAAAAAATGATACAATAGCGTAAGGAAAAAACAAGAGGTGGCTTTTTATGGTAGATTTAACAAAGTCTGTAAAGTATGTAAAAGGAGTAGGACCTGCAAAAGCGGAGGTGCTTGCAAAGCTTCGGTATTTTTACGCTAAAGGATTTGATAGAGTATTATCCAAGAGATTATGAAGATAGAAATAAACCTAAAAAAATAGCAGAGGTAGTAAATGGAGAGGAAGTTTTAATTAGCGGAATAGCTATTAGTAGAGTGCAAGAAATCCCTACCAATAGAAGAAATATGAAGATATACAAGTTACTGGTTCGCGATGAGACTGGAACTTGTATTATTACTTGGTTTAATCAAAAATATGTGAAAACCGTAATAGAAATGGGAAAAAGATATGTTTTTTTTGGAAAAGCTACGGTGCAAGGAGGAAGAGTAGAACTTACGGGACCTGTATTTGATAAGGAAGGACAAAGTAAAAATACAGGAAAAATTATTCCTATTTATCCTTTAACCTATTCTATTACCAATAATATGTTTCGTAACATTATGGAAAATGGTATTAGGGAAGTAGAAGGAAAATTGGAAGAAACACTTCCGGATTATCTTTTAAAGGAATATCAGTTATTGGATACAAATACTGCTACCAGAAGTATTCATTTTCCAGATACATTTAACGAGTTTAAACGAGCAAGAAAACGCCTAGTATTTGAAGAGCTACTAGCCATGGAGCTTGCACTTCTTAGCTTAAAATATGCCAATAAAAACGAAAAGAAAGGCATTGCTTTTTCCAAAGAAGTACATATGTCTGATGTAATACAAACACTACCTTTTCGTCTGACTAAGGCACAGCTTCGTGTGTTAGAAGAAATAGATGGCGACTTAGAGTCGGAAAAGCCAATGAACAGATTATTACAAGGAGATGTTGGTTCTGGTAAAACGATTGTTAGCATTATTGCAGCATATAAGGTAGTAAAATGTGGCTATCAGGTAGCAATTATGGCACCAACGGCTATTCTTGCTAGTCAGCATCTGGTAAATTTTAAAAATATATTAGAGCCTTTTGGCATCAGGTGTGAATTATTAATTAGTAAACTAACGAAAAAGCAAAAAGAAGCGATTTTAGAGAAACTAAAAAATGGCGAAATTGATATTTTAATAGGAACCCATGCACTTTTGCAAGAAAATGTAGAATTTAAAAAACTTGGTTTTGTCGTAACAGATGAGCAACACCGTTTTGGAGTAAAACAAAGAGGTATTATTTCTAGTAAAGGAGAAAATCCAGACGTATTAGTTATGACTGCAACCCCAATACCAAGAACTCTTGCCCTTATTTTATATGGCGATTTGGATATTTCTATTATGGACGAGCTTCCACCAAACAGGCAAACCATAGATACTTTTGCAGTAGGGGAAAAAATGGAAGACAGGGTAAATACCTTTATTAGAAAGCAAGTACAAGAAGGCAGACAGTGCTATATGGTATGCCCTTTAATAGAAGATAACGAAGAAATAAATGCAAAATCTGTTATGGAGCTTGCTACCCATTACAAAGAAGAAGTATTTCCAGATTTAAGAGTAGAGTACTTACATGGAAAAATGAAGGCAAAAGAAAAAGAAGAAATTATGGGAGCTTTTAAAAATGGAGAGATTGATATTTTGATTTCTACCACGGTAATAGAAGTAGGAGTGGATGTTCCAAATGCTACTATTATGGTAATTCAAAATGCAGAACGTTTTGGACTTGCGGCTCTTCATCAATTACGTGGTAGAGTGGGAAGAGGAAAATATAAATCGTATTGTATTTTAAAATGTGGAACATTAGGAGAAAATACCAAAGAGCGTATGAAGATTATGTGCGAAACCCAAGATGGATTTAAAATAGCAGAAAAAGATTTAGAGTTAAGAGGCTCTGGAGAATTTTTTGGAACCAAACAGCATGGACTTCCTGAGTTTAAAATAGCTAATCTTTTTGAAGATATGCCAACATTAAAACTAGTGCAGGAAACATCCATTCATATTATACAAGAAGACCCCAATTTGGAGCAAGAAAAAAATAAGTTACTGAAAAAGCTAGTAAAAGAGAAGTTTAAAGATAGAATAGAAATTTAAAAATATAGCAGGTTTGCAATATATGTCGAAAAATGGTATAGTATAAGTAGAATCGTTAGATAGGAACCGTCCAAGTAATTACAAGGAGGTAACAAGATGCGTATGTACAACAGTTATATGTTAGAACACAAAAATCCTTTTGGTGCTATTCGTACCAACACAGAGTGTACTTTTTCTGTACGGATACCGAATGACGTATATGTTAATGCACTGCAATTAATGGTATGTCCATGGGGAGATTGGAATCATCCTATCCGGGAAGAACCAATGCCTTGGAAGAAATTACAGCAAGGAGAAAATATATTTTCTTGTACGATTTCCTTACAAGTTCCAGGTGTGTATGGGTATTGTTTTAGAATAACCAAAAATGGAAAAACAAACCTAATTAAAAGAAATCCAAGAACAAACGAAGGATTTTACAGTTACAACCTAGAAGGATGGCACTGGAAACTTACCTGCTATGATGCTAATTTCCGAACACCAGATTTTGCAAAACAAGGCGTAATGTATCAGATTTTCCCAGACAGATTTTATAAGGCTAAAAATGGTAAAACCTCTATTCCAGATTCCATTGTATATCGGCAAGATTGGGGCGAAATGCCTGTATACATGCCAGACGAAAACGGTATTGTTAGAAACAATGATTTCTTTGGTGGTAACTTGAAAGGAATAGAAGAAAAGCTACCCTATTTAAAAAGTTTAGGAGTATCCAATTTGTACCTTATGCCTATTGTGGAATCGGCGGAAAACCACGGCTATTCTACTGCCAATTACGAAAAAGTAAATCCTTTACTAGGTGATTGGGACGACTTTGAAAGTTTGGCAAAAAAAGCACATCAAATGGGAATTCATATTCTTTTAGATGGTGTGTTTAGCCATACAGGAAGTGAAAGCATCTATTTTAATAAGTCTGGAAAATATCCTTCTTTAGGTGCTTACCAATCGACAGAAAGTCCGTATTTTTCTTGGTATACGTTTGATAGACGGATTCCTTGTGGATACCGTACATGGTGGGGATTTGATACCTTGCCAGAACTAAACAAATGGAGTCCAAAATATCAAAAGTACATCTTTGGAGATAATGGCATTATTGATTTGTGGTTTGAAAAAGGAGCAGATGGACTTAGGTTAGACGTAGTAGATGAGCTCCCAGACGAGTTTTTAACTCCACTTGCACAAAAAGTAAAATCTTATTCGGACAAAGTTCTTTATGGTGAGGTATGGGAAGATGCTGTTACCAAAGAGGGCTATGGAAAGAGAAGAGAGTATCTTTTAGGCAAGCAATTAGATAGTGTTATGAATTATCCGTTTAAAAATGCTATTTTGTCTTATGTACGATATGGCGGGATAGATGGCTCTGAATTTTACAACACGATTATGAATATTTTAGAGTCATATCCTAAACCAGCGGTGGATTGCTTAATGAACTTTTTATCTACCCATGATACCATACGGGCAATTACAGCACTTGCAGGAGAAGAACTCGAAAGGAAATCGAACTACGTAGAGGAACGTAAGGAACAAGCAAGGTTAGATAGCCTTAGTAAAGCACAATACAGACTTGGTAAAAAAAGACTAAAAATAGCAACAATGCTACAATATTTTTTGCCAGGTATCCCATGTGTGTACTATGGAGATGAGGCGGGAATGATGGGGTACAAAGATCCCTTTAACCGCAAGTGTTATCCATGGGGAAGACGAGATAAAAATTTGGTAAACTTCTATAAGAAGTTAGGAAAAATAAGAAAAGAGAATCCTTTTTTAGCAGAAGCAGAATTTGCTTTTTTAAGAGTAGATACTGATATTTGCATTTGGGAAAGGAAAAGCAAAGAACATAACATGTTCATTGCTGTAAACAGAAGCGGAAGCAAGGAGACAATAGTAATTCCGGAAGAATACCAGAAAGGAAAAGTGATGTTTACTATCAAAAAATGTACCAAAAAGAACATAGAAACAACTCTATTCTTGAAAAAAAACAAAATAGAGTTAGATGCCTATGATGGTATTATTCTATGCATATAACAGACAAAACAGATGGAGTTTTTCTCCATCTGTTTTTAGGAGAAATAGAAAAACTCTTGACTTTTTTTGTAAAATAACATAATATAGGTATAATAATAAAAAAAGGATGAAGCAAAATGGAAATAGGAAATGTTGTTATTTTAATAGTAAGTTCTCTTATAGCATTACTTGGCACTGTTATGGTATATGATGCAAGAAGAATTACCAGAAAACTTTTTAGCTTTGGTGACCAAAATGATGCTTCTATGGGGCTAAAAATGCTAGGGTTTATTATTGCTATGATTGGAGCGCTTATTTTCTATTTTACAATACAATAGTAATAGCATAGGGAGGTTTTATAGGAACATGAGTTTAGAGATACAATCTGTAAGAACTGGTGCAGAGCTTGTTAGCATTAAGTGGAATGGAAAAGAAATGTTGCACCAGGGGGCTGACTGTACCGATAAAAGTGGGAGAGTATATTGGAAAAGAAGAAGTCCAATATTGTTTCCTATTGTAGGAAAACTAAAGAAAAATCAAACTATGATAGATGGTAGAATTTATGAGATGATGCAACATGGTTTTGCAAGAGATATGGAATTTGAGCCTATTACAAAGTTAGAAAATTTTCATTCTTATGTGCTTAGAAGTAATAACAGCACACATGATAAATATCCATTTGCATTTTCTTTGTTTGTTACCTATACGGTAGAAAATAACAAGCTAACAGTGCAGTATCGTGTGTTAAATGATGGAGATACGGTAATGCCTTTTGGAATTGGTGGACATCCTGCTTTTAAATTAGATATGCCGTATGAAAATTATTATTTAGAATTTGAACAAGAAGAAAAGAAAATTCACTTTTTGTATTTAATTGATGGACTTATTGGTACAGACTATGGCAAAAATATTTTATATAAAGATAAAGCCATTGTACTAGAAAAAGATAGTTTCCGTAATGATGCTATTATTATGAAAGGGCTTACGTCTAATCAAATTAGTTTAAAAACAAAAAGAGAAAATAAAAAAATACTAACAGTAGATTTTTCTGGATTTCCATATTTAGCAATATGGTCTAAACCAAATGCGCCATTTTTATGTATCGAACCTTGGCAGACTACAGCAGATAGAGTAAGTGCGGATGGTGTATTTCGTAATAAAGAAAAAATGATATTACTAGACCCAAAGAAAGATTTTTCTTGCAAGTTTAGTATAGAGTTTTTCTAAAAAAGATAATAGTATAAAAAATAATAAAAAGGGAAACCTGAGTAACATCGGTTTCTCTTTTGTATTTGCTTTTCTTTTACAAGTTTGTATGGAATGCATTTTGTTTGCAAGCATAAAACGGTGCATATTTATTAGGATTTTTACGATACAAAGTCCAAGACTTGCAACTATTCTTCATATTTGTGAAGGATTAAACATGGAACTTACGGAATTTTTTGCAGACCCGTTATTTGAAGAAGTAGAATACGAGGAAGACTAACAAAAATTGCTTTACCCCTTGCAATTCGGTTAAAATTATGTTAAGATAAATACCATAGAAAAAAACAAGGAAAAAGAGGAGTATGTTTATTCTTTCTTGCAAAGAGAGTAGAAGTGATTGCGCTGGGAGCTTCTTCAAGAAAAGTAGGCAGAAGGTAGCTTTGGAGTTGGTTTGCTGAAAATTTTTAGTAAGTAAACTCGTTTTGATAACGTTAACATCAAACTTAAGAAATGAATATTGTATTCATAAATTAAGGTGGTACCGTAAGTAAAAAGCTTGCCCTTAAAAATAGGGGCAAGCTTCTTTTGATAGAAAGGAGAAATTTTGTATGGAAAACAGTCATAGTTTAGACAGTAAATTTGAGCCAAAGAATTTTGAAGACAGGATTTATGCAAATTGGGAGGAAAAGGGATATTTTAAACCAAGTATGGATAAAACCAAAGAAAGTTATACTATTGTAATGCCACCTCCAAACATTACAGGAAAACTTCACATGGGGCATGCCTTGGACGAAACTATTCAGGATATTTTAATTCGTTTTAAAAGAATGCAAGGATATAATACCTTATGGGTTCCTGGAACAGACCATGCGGCTATTGCAACAGAAGCAAAAATTGTAGCTAAATTAAAAGAAGAAGGAGTTACCAAGGAAGAACTTGGTCGTGACGGATTTTTGCAAAAAGCATGGGAATGGAAAAAAGAATATGGCTCTACTATTACCAGTCAATTAAAAAAATTAGGATGTTCTTGCGATTGGTCACGTGAAAGATTTACCATGGATGAAGGACTTACAAAAGCTGTTACCAAGGTATTTATTAATTTATATAACAAAGGGCTTATTTATAAAGGCAAAAAAATGATTAACTGGTGTCCAAATTGTAATACTTCTATTTCGGATGCAGAAGTAGAATATGAGGAAGAACCAACCCATTTATGGCATATTCGTTACCAAATAAAAGGGGAAGAAAATAGATACGTTATTGTTGCTACCACAAGACCAGAAACTATGTTAGGGGATACTGCTGTTGCTGTTCACCCAGAGGACGAAAGATACCAAGATTTAATAGGAAAAACATGTATTTTACCAATTATGAATAAAGAAATTCCTATTATTGCAGATGAGTTTGTAGAAAAAGACTTTGGTACTGGTTGCGTAAAAATAACCCCAGCTCATGATCCAAACGATTATGAAGCAGGACTAAGACATCATTTGGATATTATAGAAGTATTTGACGAGCACTGGTTAATGAATGATTTAGTTCCAGAATACGAAGGTCTTACAATGCTAGAAGCAAGAGAAAAAATAGTAGAAAAACTAAAAGAATTAGGTGCACTTGTAAAAATAGAGGATTATACCCATAATGTAGGAAAATGCTACCGTTGTCACCACACCATAGAACCCAAAATTTCTGCACAATGGTTTGTAAAAATGGAGCCTTTGGCAAAACCTGCTATTGATGCAGTACGTAATGGAGAAGTTCGTTTTGTTCCAGAACGTTTTGATAAAACATATTTTAACTGGATGGAAAACATTAGAGATTGGTGTATTTCTAGACAGCTTTGGTGGGGACATCGTATTCCAGCATATTATTGTGATGACTGTGATGAGGTAATGGTAGCAGAAACCATGCCAGACAAATGCCCTTCTTGTGGAAGTACACATCTTCATCAAGATGAAGACACATTAGATACTTGGTTTAGTAGTGCACTTTGGCCATTTTCTACCCTAGGCTGGCCAGAAAATACAGAAGACTTACAAACCTTTTACCCAACATCTACTCTAGTTACAGGATATGATATTATCTTTTTCTGGGTAGCAAGAATGATTTTTTCTGGTATAGAACATATGGGAAAACCACCATTTCAGAATGTATTTATTCATGGTATTGTACGTGATAGCCAAGGTAGAAAAATGTCCAAGAGTTTAGGAAATGGTATTGACCCACTAGAAATTATAGAAAAATATGGAACAGACAGTTTACGATTTTCTTTAATTTTAGGAATTTCTGCAGGAAATGATATTCGTTATATGCCAGAAAAGCTAGAATCTGCAGCAAACTTTGCTAATAAATTATGGAATGCTTCTAAGTTTGTATTAATGAATTTAGAAGATGCTAGCTTTTTAGAAAACGAAGGATTAGAAAGTGATATTCTTAGCCAGATGACTTACGAAGATAAATGGATTGTATCAAAATGTAATACCATCATACAAGAAGTAAGTAACAACTTAAATAATTTTGACCTAGGTGTAGCATTACAAAAAATTTATGACTTTATTTGGAACGAATTTTGCGATTGGTATATTGAGATGGTAAAAACAAGATTGTATAACAAGGATTGCCCTACCAGAAAAGCTGCACAATATACACTAAATAAGGTACTAAGTACGGTGCTAAAATTATTACATCCATTTATGCCATTTATTACAGAAGAAATTTATCAAAAACTATATGGGGTAGAAGAAAGTATTATGCTATCTCGCTTTCCAGAATATAACCCAAAACTTGCTTGGGAAAAGGAAGAAAAGCAAATAGAAAAATTAAAGCAAATTATTATAGGAATTCGAAATGTAAGAACCAACTTAAATGTACATCCATCTAAAAAATCAGAACTTATTTTTGTTACCAAAGAAGAAGACCTTATTCGTTCTTCTGAAGAGTTTTTGCAAAAATTAGGATTTGCAGACAGTATTAAAGTACAAGAAAATAAAGCAGGAATTCAGGCAAATGCTTTATCTGTTGTAACAGATGGTATAGAAGCATATATTCCATTTGAAGAATTGGTAGATATAGAAGCAGAAAAAGTACGTTTGCAAGAGGAAAAGAAAAAATTGGTGGCAGAAGTAGAAAGAGTAGATAAAATGCTTTCTAACCCAGGATTTATGAGTAAAGCACCAAAGGAAAAAATAGAAGCCGAAAAAGCAAAACAGCAAAAATACCAAGAAATGCTTCAAGCAGTAGAAGAAAGAATAAAAGAAATGGAAAAATAAAGTAAGAATAAAAAAGAGACGATTGCAAGCGTCTCTTTTTTTAAGCCTTCAATCGCAAGAACAAGAATAAGTCTAATGCTGTCGAAAACTTCTCATATTTCGGCAAAAGTTCCTATGTTTTGCTATAGGAAAATATTTCCAATTGCTATATAATAGGAGTATCAAAAATAAAGGGGGAATACAATATTTTGAAAAGTAAGTTTTATGAAGAGGACAAGTTATTGGTACTAGAAATTACAGAAGAAATTGATCATCATACCACAGAAGAATTAAGGAGGAAGATGGATAATGAAATTGAAAGATGTATGCCTAGAGAAGTTGTATTTGATTTTGGTAGTGTTGCTTTCATGGATAGTGCAGGAATAGGAATGGTTATTGGAAGGTACAAGTTGGCGAAAATGTTTGGTGCTAGTGTTTGCATGACTAATGTGCGTAAAAGTGTAAAAAAGATTTTTGAAATGTGTGGAATTTTAAGACTAATCCCTATTTTAGAAGAAAAAATAGGATAAAAACGTTAGGGGGAAAACAATGAGAAATAGATATGAAAATGAAATGAAATTAGAATTTTTAAGTAAATCCAATAATGAAGCATTTGCCCGTATTGCGGTTGCTGCTTTTGTATCACAGCTAGACCCTACCATAGAAGAGCTAGCGGATATTAAAACTGCAGTGTCTGAAGCAGTAACCAATGCTATTATTCATGGGTATGAAGAAAAAGAAGGTATGGTAAAAATTGTTTGTAAATTAATAGGTAATTCTGTTGTAATAGAGGTTTCAGACACAGGAAAAGGAATAGAAAACATTGAACTTGCCAAGCAACCTTTGTATACCTCTAAACCAAATTTAGAAAGGTCTGGTATGGGGTTTACGATTATAGAAAGCTTTATGGATGAAATGAAAATAGAATCTGTAGTGGGATTAGGTACCAAAGTTACCATGAAGAAAAAAATAGAGCAGGAGGTGTCACAAAAGGAAGAAGAGTGTGCCATTAAGGCATAAACAATAGGATACTAGGAAAGGGAAAATACATATGTGTGAAGAGAAACTAGCCGAGATTGAACAGGCCAAACAAGGAAGCGAAGAGGTTATGACAAAACTCTTACAAGAAAATGTTGGCTTAATCTGGAGTATTGTCAAAAGATTTTCTGGAAGACGGTTATGAATTAGAAGACCTATATCAAATTGGGGCAATGGGATTTGTAAAGGCAATTAAACGATTTGATACTAATTTTGAAGTAAAACTTTCAACATATGCAGTACCATATATACTAGGAGAAATAAAAAGATATATACGTGATGATGGAATGGTAAAAGTAAGTAGAAGTACAAAAGAGTTAGTAATAAAAATTCTAGAAATACAAAAAGAACATATGCGAAAAACAGGAGAAGAAATTGGATTGGCAGAAATTGCTAAGTTGTTAAAAGTACCTAAAGAAGAAATTGCACTTGCCTTAGACTCCTTAAAACCAGTAGAATCTATTTATGAAGAAAGTTATTCGGATGGTGAAGGAAGTATTAGTATTTTAGATAGATTGTCTAGCAAAAACGATGAGGAAGCACAAATTGTGAATCAAATATCGTTAAGAGAGGCAATTAAAGGATTAGAAAAAGACGAACAAGAAATTATTATGCTTCGTTATTACCGAGAAAAAACACAGTCACAAGTGGCTAAAATTTTAGGGTTAACTCAAGTGCAAGTTTCCCGATTAGAAAGAAAAGTATTAGATAAGGTAAGAGTAAAAATTGGAAGTTAAGGAGGTTGTATGAAAAAATTAATTTTGTTAGTTCTTCTTTTAGTACTGTTAGCTTTTACAATTCCTATTCTTTTTACAATTCCATTTCAAGGAAAAGCTGTGGCAGGAGAGGTAGAAAAAAGTAATAGTATGGAGCTAGAAAATCAAATTTCGGAAGAGGCGTATGCATATTCTTCTTATGGTGAAATAAAGCTATACCACGCTAAAACGAATACGGTAGAAACTATACCGTTAGATACCTATTTATATGGTGTAGTTTCTGCAGAAATGCCAGTTGATTTTGAGGTAGAAGCATTAAAAGCACAAGCTATTGTTGCTAGAACCTATACGATTTATACCATTAGTAATTCTGCAGGAAAGCATGAAGGGGCAGATATTTGCGATGATTCTACTTGTTGCCAAGCATGGATATCTAAAGAAGATAGGCTTGCAAAATGGGAAGAAGCCAAAAGAGAAGAAAACTGGAAAAAGATTGTAGGTGCCGTAAATGCTACTAAAGGAAAGGTAATTGTGTATGAAGGAAAACCAATTAATGCTTTTTTTCATTCTAATAGTGGGGGAACAACCGAGCCACCTGTCAATGTGTGGGGAGGTACAGGATACCCATATTTACAGGCAGTGCAAACCGCAGGGGAAGAAAATTATTCGCAATATGCCTCCGAAGTCACTTTAAGTAAAACAGAGCTAGAAGAAAAAATAAGACAAAGCCATAGCAATTTTACGATTAACTGGCAAGAACCAGAGTGTATAAAAATACTGGAGTATACAGATGGGAATCGTGTAAAAACAGTAAAAATTGGAAATATAGAAATGTCAGGAGTAGAAGCTAGGACTCTGTTTGGTTTACGCTCTGCTAATTTTACGTTTTTAATACAAGAAGATTCTGTTACATTTCAGGTAAAAGGTTATGGACATGGTGTGGGAATGAGTCAAACAGGAGCGGATTCTCTTGCCAAAGAAGGAAAAAGCGCAGAAGAGATTATCCATCATTTTTATCAAAATGTAGAAATTATTTCATGGTAATTTGTATATTTTTACAAAAAGAGGAAATACTGTAACTAAAGAAAAAATGAAGGAGGTCTATATGAGACGAGAAAATAGAAATTTTGGAAATGGGAAGAGCGATGCTACCTTTAAAAACATTTTATATGTATCTGGAAGTATTTTAGGAATTGCTGTAATTGCTTTTGTGATTACTTTTGTATTGTATGGTAAAAAGTTAAACGAAGAAGCGGCACAAAGTAAACTAAGTAGTGAAAAAATAGCAGGATTGGTGCCAAATAGCGAAGAAGATAAGGTGTCCGAAGAATTTGAAGAGGTAACTAGTAGTATAGGAAAAACCGTAGAAGAATCACAAAATGCAATACAGGAAAACACCGTAAGTAATACAAATACAATAGAAGAGCAAGAAATGGTAGCAAATGAAACCACAGAAAGTGCAACTTCGAATACCCAAGAGGAAAATGTAGTAGCACAAACAAATACTAACAATGTGGAAGAAGAGCCAGAACAAGTGGAACCGCCGAAAGAAGAACCTAAAAAAGAATTGGTTTTTGGTATGCCAGTAGAAGGGGAAATTTCTAAAAGTTTTGCAAAAGATAGTTTAGTATACTCTGATACCCTACAAGAATGGGTAGTACATTTAGGAGTAGATATCAAAGCAGAACAAACAACAGTAGTAAAAGCCTCAGAAGCAGGTACTGTAAAAGCAATAAAAAATGATCCTAGATATGGGTTGACCGTTATCTTAGAGCATGAAGATGGCTATAGTACAGTATATTCTAATTTATTAACAGCAGAATTTGTAACAGAAGGGGAAACTGTAGAAAAAGGGCAAACAATAGGAACAGTTGGAAATACTGCTACCTTTGAAGTGGCTGAAGAAAGCCATTTACATTTTGAAATGTTAAAAGATGGAGAAAATGTAGACCCTGCAATGTATTTACAATAGAACAAAAAAGAATCCACGTTTTGGATTCTTTTTTGTATAAAATTTTTAAAAACTATGGTAATAATTTTAAATTGTAGTATAATAAAAAGGATAAAAAAATATATTCATAATAAAAGCTAAGGGAGGAAATAAATGGATTCAGAAAAAAAACAAAGAATTTATAAAACCATTATGTTGGTGGTTATTACCATATTTGTTACTTGTTTAGTAACAGCTATCTGTGTTTATAATTACCTGCAAAATAATCCGGGAGTACAACTTACTGCTTGGAGCGATAGCAATTCTGAACTAATGGGCTCTATCCGTACGATTCGTAGTATCATAGATAAGTATTATTTAGGAGAAGTAAACGAAGAAGATTTAATAGAAGGTGCTATTAAAGGCTATGTAGAAGGATTAGGAGACCCTTATACAGAGTATTTTCCAAAAGAAGAAATGGAAGAATACACCGAAGAAGCATTGGGACACTATAGCGGAATTGGTATTTATATGGTAAAAGATACAGAAACCAATTCTATTATGGTACTATCGCCAATCAAAGGTGGTCCAGCAGAAGCAGCGGGAATACTTCCAGGTGATATTATTACCAAAGTAGATGGTGTAGCTTATACAGGCGATCAGATGAATGAGGCTTCTAATAAAATAAAATCCGGAGAAAGTGGTACAACAGTAACATTAGAAATTTTAAGAGACGGAGAAACTATAGAAATAGAAGTAAAAAGAGAAGAAGTAAAAGTAAACCATGTGGAAGCAGAAATGTTAGAAAACACAAATATTGGCTATGTAAAAATTCCTACTTTTGACGAAGGATGTGCAGAGGAGTTTAAAACAAAAGTAGAAGAATTAGTAGCACAAGGAATGCAATCTCTTATTATAGACCTTCGTAACAATGGAGGTGGAATTGTAGGAGAAGCAACCGATATTGCAGATTATTTATTACCAAAGGGAGAAGATATACTTATTACCCTAGATAAAGATGGAAAAGAAGAAATTACCAAATCCACCAAAGACCCAATAATAGGAGAAGATGTTAGAGTGGTAGTGTTAACCAATGAATATACAGCAAGTGCTTCTGAAATTTTAGCAGGGGCGTTAAAGGATTATCAAAGAGCAACTATTATTGGAACAAAAACCTATGGAAAAGGAGTTATTCAGGTATTAAAACAATTTACCGATGGTAGTGGAATTAAAATTACGGTTAATGAATATAATACACCAAAACGTAATAAAATCAACGAAGTAGGAATTAGCCCAGACATAGAAGTAGAACTTCCAGAAGAAGAACAAAATAAATTGTCTGTAGACAGAGAAAAGGATACACAATTACAAAGGGCAATAGAAGAATTACAAAAATAAGAAATAAGGGAAACATCCTCTAAAAGGCTATTTCACGAGCTTTTTAGAGGATGTACTATTTGAAAAAAGAAAAAAGTAGCA
>UMJJ01001650.1_pt1 | contig 26703 bp, 32 predicted proteins | sample 1966051 | NCBI WGS metagenome assembly UMJJ01 (sample SAMEA4836147, study PRJEB28245) | human gut metagenome | biome: gut microbiome; material: fecal sample | place: Denmark | collected 2008
ATGGACTTTTTCCTATTCTATTTTTCAACCTTCTTTCCTCCCTATTATAATCCTAGGAAATGAATAATATTTAAAATAAGTAATAAGAGAAGAACTATCGTTACAATAATATTTGTCTTACTTGTCTTGTTTACATTGGAATCTTTATAGACAATATCATATTTATTTTTTACTTCTTTGTAATGATTTTCTAGTTCTAACACATCCTCCCATTTTTTTTGCATGCTAGAGCCAAATTCATCATTGGTAATCTCTTGAATCCAGATTTCTTGTGTAAAGGATACAAAGTTTTGTCTTGGCCTTTCTATCCATTTTTCTGTTTGAAAATCTAAATTTAATTTTTTTAAATACAATTTTTTGTATAATAGCAAGATATAGGTGTAGAAATACTCATTTTCATAGGCAAATGGCAATTTCGTGTAATTGTTTGTATCCATTGCAGAAGTAAGCAGAGCCGTTCCCACTTTGGTAAAACCAATCCTTAGATACTTAAAAGAATCCAATTCTTGATAATTTCTTTGCATGCTTGCTACGTTAAAATCCGTTTGGTATTGGTTTGGCAGTACATGCGTGTATTTTAAGAAAGGATAACGTATTTCTTCAAAGTTATTTTTTTCGTTCCAATTTTCTGGTTCTAGACAAGTATAGGTATAGGTTAAAAATCTATCTACATCTATGTTTAAATCTTTTGCACTTTTATTTTCTCCGCAAATATCGTGAATAAATTCTTGCAGTTCTTTTCTGTCTTGAAAAGCATCCGTTTGAATATTGATATTTTCATATTCTTTTAGTGCCGTAAGCTCGGAGTGAATATCTCGAAATTTATAGTTAAAATTAAGAACATCGGCAAAGTCGCTTGTTTCTTCTACATTGGTTTTGAAGGTTAAAAAGCAAATTCCTGTAGAGAAACAGATAATTTCTATTTTTTGTATATGAAAGAAAATGCCATTTTTTTCTCCTAATTTTCCTTGCATTTTATTTCCTACTTCATATTCAAAAATCGTGCAAGGATGTTTTGCTAAAATAACGGCTTTCATTTTATTATCTAGTGCTTCAAACTCTTTTCTTTTACTGCTGTTAAAAGAAAAAGTCCAAAAAAGGTATTCTCTTACCACAGGAAGAAAATACGAATACAGCTCATAATCTTTTTCTTTTTCAAAAAAACGAATTTTACACTTTGGGTTAGCTAATAGTTTTTCTAAATACCCAGTAATACTTTTTCCTTGTATTACATAGGGATACACAAAGTTCGTGTATTGATACCTAATCTTTAGTTCCATGTTTCATTCCTCTTTTTTCTATTGTTTTTCTTTTTGTATTGTATCACGTATCTTTTTTTCTGCCAATAGTTATGGGAAAATTTTTCCCGTTTTATATACTATTATTTTTGCGTATTCCTATCCATCTATTCATGATACTAATAGTTAGATCTTTTATAATGCAATAGATTTCATTTTTTTAATTTACACTTATCATGAAAATAAATACACTTGTAAACAAGTATTCATTATATATTGAATATTAATTATTTAATTGATATAATTGTATTAATAATAGTTTAACATAATTCATATGTTAAAAAGGAGTTTTTTATGAATTTAAAAATTAATTTTAATTTGGATACTAATTTGCCAGAAAATGAAATTATAATTGATATAAAATCCGCACACCATTCCGATGATTTGCAAAAGATTTTATCTATGTTACAACAATTGAATAATAAAAAGGACAGTGTTGTTGGATTTATTGAAAATAAATTATATATAACCCCTACGGATGATATTATTTATTTTTATACGAAAGAGCAAAAGTGCTATTATAAAGTAGAGGATAAAAATTATTATATCAAAAAGAGATTGTATGAATTAGAAGAAATTTTAAATCATGAGCAATTTATAAGAATATCTAATTCTTGTATTATTAATATAAGGAAGATAAAGTGTTTTGATTTAAATCATACTGGAAATATCCGTGTAAAGTTTATAAATGGTGATTCCGAAGATGTATCTAAAAGAAGAGTTCCTCTTATTACAAAATTTTTAAAAGAAAGGTGGGGATAATAGATAATGAAAAGAACGTTGAAAAAAATTATATGCAGTGTCTTTATTCTATTTTCTATTATTAGTATTATAGCTCTAATATATGATTATTACATTATTAAAGAGGCTATGAGTCAACAAAATTTAAGCAGTCAGACAGAGAGTATGCATCAAGAAATTATTAACCTTCAAGATGGCATGAGTATTAATACTTTTTCTAAAATAATTTATTATAATGGTATGTCTACTGTTTTATATCAAATGCTAAGTATTTTGGTTGTATCTATTTTAGCAGGCATTATATTAGGATTAATTTTATCTATAAAAGAGTCATCCATAACTAAATATATTCTATTTTTTATATTAGGTAATTCGCTATATAATATATTTATGGGAGTATTAATACAAGGAATATACCTAAAAACCGGCATAAATATTTCATTTTTCGAAGCATTTTTTATGAGTTTTACCAGTACAATATTTATTTATAGTATTTTATTCTTCTTTGTTGTTATTATTAATCTAATTAGTAATAAAGTAAAAATAAATACTCTAAATAAGTTATGTAACAAAAATAAATCCAATTAAGATAAACCACTTCAGTATATATGAAGTGGTTTATCTCAGATTGTTGACAAAGTATATAAAAAATCTTTGCCAACAATCTGTTTTTATTTTTTGCATTTTATTCTTGAGTCTTTTTTCTAAAATTTTATATGGTTTCATTAAATTCAATAAATAATGGGAATTATCCCATTACTTTTTCTAATTTTTTAGCTATATTTTTCATATTTTGGGCAGCACAAATAAGCCATGTGTAATTTTGATTTTTTTCGATTCCTTTATACATAGCATATCTATAACCATGATTTTGTTTACTATCAGCAAAACTTCTCTCGACTTTTTATTTTCTCATTTTATACATTTCTTTTCCATGTTCAGAAAGTCTATTGTTTCGCATTTCTTCATTCAAATCTTCTCTTATATGTCTTGTTATTACTCTATAATCTTTTTTATTACAACATCCTTCTTTCTCTGGACAATTTGAACAATTTTCTTTGCTAGCATAATATTTGTAACCATTTCTATCTATTCTACCGGTATATTCTAATATCACTCCTGTTTTAGGACATACATAACAATCACTCTTTTTTATATATTTGAAAGTGTTCTTTTTTACAGTCGTTTCTCCTCTTGCATATCTTCGGTATGCTATTACTCCAAAAATATTATTATCATGCAGATATTTTTTTATGTCTAAAGTATCATATCCTGAATCTATACCAACTTCTTTAATGATAAATCCAAATTTTTCTTTTATATATTCCAATCTACTAACATAATGAACTGCGTCATGTACATTACCTTTCGTTACATAACAATCTACTATTATATTACATTTAGAGTCAACTGTTCTATGGTCCAAATACATAAATCCTTTTTCTTTATTATCTCTATGATAATATCCGCTTTCGCTATCAGTATTGCTTATCTTTACTTGTTTTTCTTCTATCTCATCTTTGAATTCAAATTCTTTTTTTCCTTGTTTCCTACGTTCTTCATTGATTTCTTCTTCTAACCATTTTCTTCTTTTAATAACTTCTTTTCTTATTTCGGTATGAAATTTATTTTTATTAGCATTTGCTTTTTTATGTGTAGAATCAGTGAAAAAAGTTTCTCCTTTTACCAAATTATATTTTATTGCTTGCTCAACAATTTTTACAAATATATTTTCAAATACATTTGTTCCTTGGAATCTACGTATGTAATTTTGACTAAATGTTGAATAATGTGGGGTTGGTTCACCAAAAGGTATTCCTAAAAACCACCTGTATTCAGCATCCATTTTATTTTTTCACATGTTTTTCTCATTGATTTTAAACCATCTAAAGCTTCAATGAAAACTATTTTAAACAATACAACTGGATCTATACAAGGTCTTCCATTCATTGCACAATACATATCTCTAACTTCATCATAGATGAAATCAAAATCAATATATTTGTCGACCTTTCTAAACAAACTATCTTCTGGAACTAAATCTTCCATAGTATACAAAATTATTTTATTTTGAGCATCTTCTCTTTGAACTAACATAACTCTTACCTCCAAATCTCAACCTAAAAAAATTATATCATTAAAAAAGAAAAAATGCAGTATTTTCCAAAGAAAAAACTGCATTCTTCGTCCTTAATTGGTTAAGATTTGGACAACATTATTTTACTATATTTTTTTTAAAATTAAAAGAAGCAGTGTGTAAAATATCACACACTGCCAGAAGGGGATAAAAAGAAGGTTTATAGGCTTATGGATATATTTGAATTAGTAGTCTAAAGTATAGACACTTCCAGCCGACCCATATTCTTTAGTAACATCGTTAGGGAAAAGCTGGATTTCGTAATTGCCAGCAGGCAATGTACCTGTAAGCCAATTTCCATCGAATTCGATTGCTCTTGCAGTTCCGTCCATTGGCATACTATGTTCTTGGTATGTATTTGGTCCAAACAAAGTAAAACTCATAGTTCCGGAAGAACCATCCATATATTTACCAGCCCACATCATCTTTAGTTTACATGAACGCTCGAGAGAAAAAGAATATCCTTGAGTTCCTGTAAATACTCCTGATGTAAACTCTTTAAATGTACTATATCTAGGTTCAATCAAAGGATTGAGAATTACATTACCATTTTCATCCACAATAAGAGTTACTTCTTCTGTTGCTTTATCAGGAGTAAACTCTGTGGCATAAACAGACATACCTACTGTCATAATTAACATACAGACAGCTACAAAAATAGCAAGGATTTTTTTCCGATTTTGCATTATAATGTTCTCCTTTTATTTTGTATTTTTATCCCCTTCTAATTACGTATGTCAATAAAACATACTGGAAATATTATACATTTAATTAATATGTTTGTCAACAATTTTTACAGTTTTACTTTTATTATTTATTATTTATAAATCGTTCCTTAAACAATATTGTTAATTATAAGCGTTTATATCATGTACACTATTAAAAAGATTGTTACTGCTCTTGGAAAATATGAAATTTTCATTATTTATTACAACTTTTCAGTAACATATATTGTATATTCTACAGGAGGTAATGATGAAAGAAGATGTTATATTATATCAAGAATTTTTAGATGGCAATATGAAAGCCTTTGATACATTAATGGATAAGTACATGGAAAAATTGATATTTTTTATTCATAGTTTTGTTAAAAACCTAGATACTGCGGAAGATTTAGCGCAAGATGTCTTTGTTTATATATTAGTAAATAAGCAGAAATTTAATAGTAAATATTCTTTAAAAACATATCTTTTTCTTATTGGAAAATGTAGAGCTTTAAATTACATAAAAAAAGAAAAGCGAATTATCCCATTAGAAGAAAATAGAGTTGATACCGATATTATAAATATTGAAGAACTAGTATTGATCGATGAGGAAAAGGAACGACTTTTAAAATCTATTGATAGCCTAAAGCCCCCTTTAAATAGAGCTGTATTTTTGGCTGATATCGAAAATTTACCATATAAAGAATTTTAGATATGTCTATGCCTAAAGTAAAAAGTCTTATCTTTAGAGGTAGAAAAAAATTAAAAGAATTAGTTGTAAAGGAGGAAAAATTTTATGATAGATAAAGAAAATTTCAAAAAAAATGTTTATGCTAAGTATAAAAAATATAAAGATTCAGGAGAGAGTAACTTTTTCCATCAGCCACTTCCTATTAAACACTCTTTTTCTATACATCAAATATCTCATATGGTAGCTATGTTTGTACTTTGTTTTGCTATTCTAGCTGGTGCAACATATGCAGGTAGTAAAATATATGAATACGTTTCACAAGAGCCTATATCCCCTGAATTTGATAAAAATCCTGACTATTATTTTTACCAAGATATGAATTATGTCCATAAAGACGGTCTATATTACAAGAAAATTTATTCTTATGAGGAATATCAGAAATATAAAAATCGTTGGAACGCTTTACTTCCAATGAAAGAAGAGGATTTTAAAGATTATTTTTTCCTTATCATAGCATCAGAAAACACAGCAGGAATAAAACTTTCTACTATTGATTATGATAGTTCCACCCTATATGTTAAACTGGATAAACCAAGAAATCCAGACTCTGATAATACCATCTTAGGTATTAAAATTTCAAAGGATATGGATAGAGAAAATATTCAACCTGAGATAATAAAGGAAGTTATTGTTCCTCCTTCTGGTTATAAAAAAATCACTGAATTATCTTCTTATACCATAGAAGACGCATTAAAAGATAATGTTTTCGTTTTAAAGGATAATAAAATTATTTCTTCTGATACTGCACAATTAGATAATTTTTTACTAGATGTACAAAATGGTAAGGATAGTTTTATTCGTATCTTTTCAGATGGTTATGGAGAAATCTATATTGAAGATATTCAATATAAAAACAATGAATTTTTATTTAACGGATTTGATGTAACAAATAATAATTTTTATTCTGATTATTATGCTAGAATTGAAAAAAGAATTTTTAAAGACCTTGGCATTTTTGTAGATCTTTATAAAGATAACACCATAAATAGTGATAATATACCAGTTTGTACTATTCAATAATTTCTCCAAAGTTTGGGGCACCTGATTTGAAGTGCACCTCCAAATGTAAGATTTTTTGTCTAATATTTGGGGTGCACTTCATTCATTGGTTCCTATTTTTATACAATTTTACTATATTTCCTCATCTAATTTAAAAAATAAGAACCCTACATTGGTTCCTATTTTTTCTATTTTTTATTCCACATCGGTATAATAATTTGCGTTAATATCTTCTGCTAAATGGTATTTTCCAATAAAGTCTATGATGAGATTGTTTTCCATGGAGTGGGTAAGTGGTGCTACTTCTTTTCCTTCTTTATCAATTGCTCCCCATTTTCCGTCTTTTTTTACTGCAACAAAGCCGTATTTGTTTTGTTCCATGGCATCTTCGTAAATATAGTTTACTACTACAACTCCATTTTTATCTACATAGCCATATTTTCCGTCTTTTTTGCTTAGGAATAATGTGTTTTCTGGATAAACTTCTGTACTTTGTTTTGGTTCAAATTTGAAGTTATAGTATTGGTATTCGTCTCCTACTCGTACTTTTAAATATCCTCTTTCTGTGTTTACCTCAGATAAAATACCTGTTACTTTTATTTCAAAGTCATGGTTTAATAAATCTGATGTTATATCATCTTTAGATCCTTCTAAGAAGTCTTCGTCTTTACGATATACTAGACTAGTATAAGTAAAGTCTACTTTGGTTTCGTTTTTTAGGTTGATTATTCCATATTTATCGTCTTTTTTTGCAATATAGTATTCTCCAAATGCGTAGCTTAAGTCTTGATATGTTGCTGGAATTACTTCTTCTCCTGAGGAATTGATAATACCATATCCGTCTGTATTAGAAATAATAATATTTCCACTGTTTATTTCTTGTACTTCGTTTTGTCCTAAATCAAATAATGGATTTTCTGCATTTGCAATTTTCCAAGTATCTCCTTCTTTTACTACATATAAATTATTTCCATAGATTGGTTTAATTTCGTCATATCGTGGTTCTATTACTGTTTTAGTGTTATATCCAATAATACCATATTTGTTTTCATCATTTACTACAATATAGCCATTTTCATATTTATCGCTTATGGCTAGTATTTGCTTGTATTCATTTGGTATAATTACCTTTCCAGTATTATCTACTAATCCATATTTTCCATCCTTTTGTGTTAGTAAACTATTGGATGTTCCTTTTAGTGCTTCTATAAAATCGTATTCGTAGGCAAGAAGAGTTTTTCCGGTAAAATCAACTAGTCCGTATTTATCTCCTTTTTTGACACGTAGCACGTTTTTTTCGTACCACATGTTATTACTTGCATCGTAATTTTGAATACTTTCTACTTGCTCGTATCCGTTTATAATTTCTTCATTTTTTTCATTTAATACTTTAGTATGGTAGGTTCCTGCTTGATAGTCTACTTGTTCTGTGCATAAAAAGACTGGTTTTGTACTATCTGGAATCACAATCATTTCTTCGTAAGTTGGTTCTATGATGGTTTTTCCGCTTCCATCAATTACACCCCATTTATCTTTTGTGTACACAGCATAATAATTAAGCTCTGAAACTTTGTCAGAAGTGGCTGCTGGTTTTGCTGTTAATAATTTTTGGATGACAATAACAAACATAATGAGAACTACAAAAACTAAAATAACCGCAAAAACTTTTTTTAGGTTTAGTTTTTTCTCCCCATCATATCTTTTTCCTCTACTCATTTTTACCTCCCAGTGGTTTTCTATTCCTACTTACTATACCATATTTTACTACTAAATTACAAGATGCTTGGCTTAATTTATGAATTCCAATTTTTTACTTTACAAACCTCAAAAATTATAGTAAACTACATAGTTAGAGAAAGAAGGTTAAAAATATGGCTTTTATGAATTATACATTTCGTACAGAATTAACAGATTTTGATGCTAATGGTAATTTTACCAATAGTGCTATACTTAAGTATTTACAAGAGGCAGGAGCTCTCCACTCTGATGCTGTTCATATGGGCTTTCATGATACTGCTAATACTGGATTTACTTGGATTTTAATAAATTGGAAACTTGAAGTATTCGCAAGACCTGCTTGGAATAGCACTATTTCTGTAAAAACATGGTGTAGTAAAGTAGAAAAAATTCATACATTTCGTGATTTTGAGGTATATGATGAAAATCATCAGTTACTTGCACAGGCTACTTCTAAGTGGATTTTATTTAATATCCATACCAATCGTATGGAAAGAAATTTAGAACGTTTTATAGATCTGTATAGCTTAGAACAAGTCTCCGTTTTTCCTTCTATAGAAGAAAAACTAAAAGAACCGGACTCTTACGATTTCCGTAAGGATTTTCCTGTTTTTAGACGTGATATTGATACCAACCATCATGTGAATAACATTTCTTATTTAAAATTTGCTTATGAAGTATTGCCAGAGGAAACTATTTTTCCTAACGATTTTAGTGGTATAGAAATTATGTATAAAAATTCTACCGTATTAGGCGAAGATTATGCTGTACTCGTAAAAAAGGAAAGTGATGATTTTTATATTGTCACAATTAAATCTACTGATTTGACAGCATTACATGCTATTATTTATTTAAAAAGATAAAGAAGAACCAAAAATACCGTAAATAGGTGTAACACTTTTAAGTATTTTACACTATTTACGGTATTCTTTAGTTGTTTTTGGTAAGTCGCATTACAATAACTGTCATATCATCTTTTGCCATTCCATAATTGTTATCAATAGCTTCTCCTAATATAATGTCTGCTATTTTTTGTGCTTGCTCTGTTTGTATGTCCTCTAACAGGTATTTTACCCATAATTCTTTGTTTGCATATTCTCCATTGGATTCAATAATACCGTCACTACACATTACTAGTATATCTCCATCTTGAATATCTTTATCATATACACTTAGGTCTATATTTTCTAAGATTCCTGTTGGTAGAGATAGCGATTTAATTAGTTGCACATTTTTTCCAGTTTTTAAATAGGTTGGACAGGCTCCATTTTTAATAAATTCGATATTTCCAAGATATAGGTCTAATACCGCAATATCCAATGTAGCATACATGTCTTCTTCTGTATTTGCTTTTAAAATAGAATTAATCATGTGAATAGAGTTGTCTCTATCAAATCCAGAGGTTAGCATTTTTTCTAGCATTTTGATAGCAATACTACTACTTTTTTTAGCTTCTTTTCCAGAACCCATTCCATCACTAATTGCTACTAGGTATTTACCATCTTCTAATTTTGTTTGCAAACTTGAATCTCCTGATATATCGGACCTTGTTTTGGTTGCTTTTGCTATTCCTATTTGTACGGTAAATTTATCTTCAGAGGCAAAAGTAAATTTACAAGTGTCCTCTTCTGTTTTGATGGCACATTTTTGCATTTTTAAAACTAGTTTTTCTCCTGCTATTTTGCTTAATAGTTTTCCTATTTTCGTGGCACTACAGCTTCCGTTTTCCACATCTTCACAAGAATTTGTGTATAACTCTATGGTCGTTTTGCCGTTTTCTTCTTTTTGGAAAGATATATCTTGTACCAAAATGCCTTTTTGTTGTAATAGAAGTGTTATTTCCTCTTTCTTTTTAGCATATTTCTCTTTTGGTGTTATTTCTTCGGCTAAGTTTTCTATTGCTTTGGAAACACCTTCTAATTGTGCTGCCATATTGTTTTTACTGTCTTCCATCTTTTTTTTCCATACAAAATTTATTTTACTAATTTTATAGGTATAATTAATCGCCTTTACCATTTGGGTAACATCTGCTAGTATTTTCTGGTTAACCGTGTTATTTTCAAATCCCACAATATAATTATTATGTTTCTCAAAAATAGATATTAAATCTTGTTCTTGCATTTCGCCATTTGTTTTTACGTAATGGTATATATCAGAAACTATGCCGTTTTCTTCATAGGCAATATCGTCATAAACAATATTATCTTCTAAGCCTTGTATGTTTTCTCTTAATTCTTGAATAAAGGTAATTTTTTCTTTCTCGTTTACTTCTTCTGGTGTGATTTCCTCTACTGCTGTTGCCGCAACTTCTGAATAGGTTTTTGCCATTTCAGAAATTGCTTCTGACATATTGTTTAATTTATATATTGTATTTTGGTTTTGTTCTAACGTTTTTTCCGGTCCTGATGCTAATAATTTTGTTTTTCCAAATAAGTCTTCTATATCTATAATTGCATTTTTAGGTACAGCTAGTAGCCCTAAAGAAGCAATTAGAATTTCTTGAAATACAATAACAGGAACAGTAGCACCATTTGCTACATAAGTTAATACAATATTTCCTAGAATAAATCCTACAATAACTCCTATTTTTCCTAATTTATTAAAAATTCCTGCTATCATTCCTGATATTGCGTAGGATGCAACTACAATAGGTTCATTGTTTCCAATGATGCCAAGTACTACTCCTATGGTAATTCCGCCTGTTGCTCCTACTAAGATACCATTTTTAAATCCTAATATTAAAACTAACAAAATGCTAAGAATGTTACGAATACTATATCCCAAAATAGAAAACTCGCGTAAACTTGCTGCACTAATAGCTAGTAGTAAACTTGCTCCCATTACTTCTTCAATGGAAAAGGCTTTTTTTACAGGATAATCTTTGATAACAGAAATGGAGTTCGTAAATATTTTATAAAACAAATACACTAAGATACAGCTTAAAATGGCTACCATTCCATCATATAGTAAAAAGTCTTTCCATAGCATTTGTACCATTTGCACAAAAAAAGTTGCTAAAACGATATGTAATCCTACCTGTCTTTTTTCGTTCACATCTTGTTTACTAATTTTAGGTCTTATTATTAATTGTAGTACAAAGAAAAATAATCCTGTTACTAAGTATTCTAAAAAACGACTGGCTCCAAAACCTACTAATGTTCCTATTCCTGCAATAATGTAAATAGGTCCAATAGGAAAGCCATTGCTACATAAAGCTGCAAGTATACTTAGTCCAAAAGGATTAAATTCTCCAAATCCTACTGTTGAAATCATAAATGATATAACATATAAAATAATATTGGGAATAGAAAACATTTTTTTTAGGTACTCTTTTTTCCATTCTTTTTTCTTTTTCCCTTTTGGTTCAACATCCTCTTTGAAATTCTCTTGAAATTCATTTGCTATATTTTGAAACATCCTTACCACCTCATAAACTTTTTCTTTTGCTATGTCCTTATTGTAATACATGCTTTTTAAATTTTTTGTAGAATCCAAGGAGCCGTAAAGAAAAAGTTTTTTACTTTTTGTGATATATTTTTTACTTTTCTTTTTACTTTTCTCTTTTGTATTCCTTATTTTATCGTAAAATAGGGAAAATTACAATACTAACCCGAAAAACAATCCTTATTTTTAGGAACTTTTTTTGCTTTTTTTCATATAGTAATAATAAAGTTATTTATTATCTATTAAAAAGGAGGATTCGTTTATGAACAATACCCCAAATAACATGGATATGGCAAAACTCATGTCTATGCTTGCTACTATGGACAAAGAGAAATTAAAACAAGGTTTAGAGCAGGCAAATGCTATTTTAAATTCTAAAGATAAAGATAAAATTGTAGGGGAACTGAAAAATGCTTTAGATAACAAGAAAAATCATTAATAGAAAGGAGGATTTTGTATGGCAGAAGATATGTATGATTTAATGAAAAACTTAAGTAGTATGTTAAATGGAAAAGAAATTCCAGAGGATGTTAAGGGAATACTAGAAAATTTAACAAATCCTTCTGACAAACAAAAAAATTCGGGTACTACGGAAAATTCTTCGAATACAATTCCTCCAGAAATGGCAAATCTGTTTCAAACTTTTTTAAACTCAGAAAAAAAGCAGGATGAAAAAAACAGTGGCTCAGATAATGGTTTTTCGTTAGATTTTGAAACCATTTTAAAATTAAAAAACATTATGGAAAAAATGAATGCTAGCGGAGATGACCCAAGAACCAATTTACTGCTTTCTTTAAAACCTTATTTAAAAGAAAGCAGAAAACACAAGGTAGACCAATATGTTCAGTTTTTAAAAATGGAAAAAATGTTAGAGGTTTTAGGTCCTTTAGGTGGTGAAAAGAAAAAATGATGTTTCCGTATCCACCTTTTTTTACCCCTAGATATCGTTATCCGTATCCCCCAAGTGGTTTTTCTCCTAGTAGGAATAAGCAACCAAGCAAGCAAAATACTACAAGTTCTTCTAAAAAATATGCAGAAAATAAAAAACAAGGAAATAATGATAAGGAAAAAAAGTCAACCACTCCTAGTTCTCAAGAAGGCTTTTTTTTAGATATTTTTGGACTCACTTTGCATTTTGATGATATTTTACTTCTTTGTTTAATCTTTTTCTTGTATCAAGAAGGTGTAAAAGATACTTCTTTGTTTTTGGTTCTGATATTGCTTTTGATGAATTAGAGAAAATTTGTGGTATTTTATTACTTGTATGTCAAAATAAAAACACTAGAAGTTAATATTTCTAGTGTTTTTATTTTTATACATTTTCCTTAGTATATTGTTCCATATCTGGTTCTTTTAAGTCTTCATCTTGTACCGTATCAAAAGAGTATTGATATTTTGTTATTCTATTATTGTTTACCTCTTCGCATTTAAGTGCTAGACCTGTTTCTTTATCAATATATACTTTTACAGTGTCAGAGTCTCCTTCATAGATAAAGTTTAGATTATAACTACTACTTATTACATAACATTCTTTGCCATCTAATTGAGCCGTTGTAATACTAGAGGTTATGCTATTAAATAATAACTGCCAAAAATTTTCATAAGATGTATAGCTAACTAGTACTGACGCTACAATTTCTTCTGGTTTTTCTGTTGTTGTTACTGTCTTTTTGTCTCCCTTTTCTACGTATAATTTTCTTTCGTTATCATAAAGATATTGTGTTATTTTTTCTTCTCTGTTTGGAATACTTAACACATCTTTTTCTATTCCATCTTTATAATATTTTTCAAAAGTTGTATTATTCTCTGAATCTGTAATTTCTGTTTTTACATAGATATTATTTTTTTCTTGGTATCCCGCTAATTTATTTTCTAGAGAAGATAGAATTATCATTTTTCTTGTTAGAAAAATTACAAATAAAAAGAATATGAGTACTATAACACCTAACACTATTTTCCATATTTTAATTTTTTTCTCTTTCATATACACTCCCCCTTTTTCTTTTGTCTAACCCTTCATATCTATTTACATTTTATCGCAATTTTGATAAAATGTCAAACTTTATTCAAACTGTATTTCTCCTTCTTGTACGTATGCATAGTGCACGCCTCTTTTGCCTTCTTCGTCTTTTTCTATTTCTTTTATGATGTTGGCAATGCGTAGTTGGGTGGTGTCGATGAGGGATGCGGCTATCATTGCCTCTTCGTTTCCTTTGGCTCCTGCGTGGGCTAATCCTCTTAAAATTCCTAATACTACAATGTTTCCTGTTGCTATAATTTCCGCTCCTGCATTGACATCTCCTAGTATAATTAGGCTTCCATCAAATTCTACTTTTTGACCAGAGCGTAAAGAACCTTTATAGTATTTGGTTTCTGAAATTTCTATTGGTTTATGATATGTTTTTTTGATACCGTGTAGTCCCAATGTTTTTGGACTTTCAAAGTTTAATTTTACTGGTATATGTTTATGAATTAGTTCTTGAATTTCATCCATTTCTGTGTTTTTTAATATTTTCCCTGTAACAAAAATAGGTGTTGTATCTTCTTTATATAATTTTTTTAGTTCATTTATCTTTTTTTCTAGTTCCTGCATGATGTCTTCATGGGATGCATCTTCTTGTATTTTTATTTCTATTTCGTCTTTTTTTAAATGAATTTGTATACAATTTTTTAACATATTTTTGTTTCCTTTCTTATCTTTGTACTTGAACGGTTGGGATAGCTTCCATGCTTTCTTGTGCTTCTTGTAAGTTCATTCCAAAGTATTCTGCAATGATGTCTCTTACTGGCTCTGCTGTGTAGCTTCCGTGTTTTCCGTTTTCTACCATTACTACTACAGCAATTTCTGGGTCTTCGTATGGTGCAAAGCCTGCAAACCATGCATTTACTTTTCCATTTCCCACTTCGGCGGAACCTGTTTTTCCTCCTACTTCTATATCAAATCCTCTAAAGAAACTATTAGCTGTACCACCTGATTCTGTTGTTACAGATTTCATTCCTTCTAGTACTGCTTGTAAATTTTCTTGTTTGATATTCATATCTTTTAATTCTGTCTTTTCTAGTCCTAGTCTTTCATTTACTACTTCTTCTACTTGCTCTTTTGGTATTTCGTTTCCGTTTTCATCTATCACACTTTTGATAATGGTAACATCTAAGTCTTTTCCTCCATTGGCCACCATACTAATGTATTTAGCCATTTGTATGACACTAAAACTATTTGCTCCTTGACCAATAGATAGGTTTAAAATATTTCCTGGCTCATTATTTAAACTAGTAGCTAAAGTTCCTGCTGTTTCTCCTAGTAGTTCTATTCCTGTCTTTTTACCTAGTCCAAATCCTGATGCGTATTCTACTAATTTATCAATTCCTAATCGTTGTCCCATTTCACAAAAATAATAGTTACAAGAGTTTTTTATTGCTGCAGATACATTTTGCCATCTATGACCTACTCCGTAGTCTGTATAATACCAACATGGTAATTTTTGATTATAGTAACGATATACGCCAGAGTCATATACTTGTTCTGTAGTATTGGTAACTCCAGATTCTAATGCTGCTATTGCTGTAATCATTTTGAAAATAGAACCTGGTGCATTTGCTTCTTGAATAGCTCTATTTTTTAATGGCATTAAATTAGTAGTATATTCATTCCATTTTTCACTGGAAATTCCCCCAATAAATGCTTGTGGTTCAAAATCTGGATAACTTGCTAAAGCTAATACTTCTCCTGTTTTTACATTCATGACAATACAAGCACCACCTGCTGTATCAGATTGTTGAGAAAAACCTCCGTTTCGAATTTTTTCTATATTCGTTTTTAGAGCATCTTGTACTACTTGTTGTAATTTTGCATCTATAGTAAGTACGACATTGTTTCCTGCTACTGCTTCTTTGGTAATATATTCATCTGTAACAGTTCCATCAACAGACATATCAATTTGTTTGGTACCATCTGTTCCTCTTAAGAACTTTTCCAATACATATTCTACGCCACTGGTTCCTACTACATCGTTCATATCATAAACATCTTTGTTCTTTTCGTATTCTTCTGTTTCTATTCTTCCCATATATCCTAATACGTGAGAGGCTAGATTTCCTTTAAGGTATGTTCTTTGTGGCTTTTGTGTGATAGAAAGTCCCGGGAATTTTGCATTTTGTTCGTTAAAAATAGCAAGGCTTGTTTCTGAAATATTTTCCGCTATTTCGATAGCACTGGTACTACTATATCCTTGTATGTTAATTTCATAACGTAATGTCATTATCTTCCTTACTTCTTCTATATTTTCATTAGTGATTTCATATTTTTCTTTTAATTTCTCAAAAACCTGTTCTGCCGTAGCGTTTTCGTCTATCTCCATTTCTTTTTTCCACTTTTTTTGTTCTTCCTCTGTTTCCATGGTAAATCCGATTGGGTTAATGCTTAAAGGTAGATTATCGGTATACGAATCCCCATTTTGTTCTAATACTGTTGCTACTTCTAATAACATGGTATTTAATTCTTCGTTTGAGATTTTGGTTTTATATAATTCTAAACTATTTACAATTTGCGTACTGGCAAGTTCTATTCCCGTTCTATCTACTATTTTACCTCTTGCCGCTTCTAATACCGTTTCTTTGGTAAGTCTTGTATTGGATTCCTCTCTATATTCTTCACCATGCACTATTTGAAGGTTAAATAATTGTAATAATAGAACAATGCCTATTAAATAAATAATTGTTCCTAATATATTAAATCTTAATCTTGTACTTGCTGTATCATTTTTTCGTTCCAATGTTTCACCTTCTTTTAAAAATACTTTGTTAGAATTGTTTTTCCTTTAAATTTTTCTTCTATTGGATAACCTAATGCTGGAAATAAAGGATAAACGATAATGGTTAATAATACATTATAAATTATTTCTATTAGCAATGTTCTTAAAAAAGCCACTATCTCAAGGTTAGCAGATAGCAACAGGACAGAAATAAGGTATATTCCTATTTCAAAAATGCAGGTCATTCCTATTACCATTAACATAATAGTTATTCTACTGTCTTTGGAGAAATTTTTATCTAGTAATCCTCCTAGGAAACCTACAACCATTAACATAACACCATACATGAACACGGATTTTCCAATGCAAAAATCTAAGATAATACCAAATACTAACCCGCAAATGGCTCCTACTTTTTTTCCTGCGAATAATCCAATAAATAATAAAAAGATAACAAAAAGGTTTGGCATTACATCTGCTATCGTAAACCAAGTAAAGAAATTGGCTTGTAAAAAATATAAACATAGGAAAACAGCAAAAAATGCAATAATAATACCTACTTTTTTCAATATTTCACCTCTTTTTATTCTATTACTAAAACTGTTTCTAGTTTGGTAAAGTCTACTGCTGTTTCAATCCATACATATCGGTCTGTCGTATTTTTGGTAGGGATTACTTGTTTTACCACTCCTATATGAATTCCTTTTGGGTAAATTCCTCCAATTCCGGATGTTTCGATGCTATCTCCTTCTGCTATTAAGACATCTGGTTGGATATAGGTTCCTTTTAATCTACTTTCTCCTTCTATACTTCCTCTTACAATAATATTATCTCTTGTTGTTGTAAGGGTACTACTTACGGTGCTTGAAGGGTCAATAATAGTTTGTACTTTTGCAGTGGTGTCTGATACAGAAACAACATGTCCTACTAAACCTTTGTCGGCTATTACAACCATATTCTCTTTAATACCGTCTTTGGCTCCTACATCTATTACAATCATGTTGCTATAATTATTCATATCTCGATTAATGACATAGGCTGGTATGGTTGTATAGTTAGAATATTTTTCTGTTAATCCTAGTAATTCTGTCAAACGTTCATTTTCGTTTTTTGTAATTTCTAATTCTCTTAAACTTTCTTCTAATTCTTTGTTTTTTTGTTTTAATTCTTCGTTTTCTTCTTGCAAACGATTGATGTCTGTGAAAAAGCTATCATTTCCCGATAATTTATTTTTTAGATAGGTTAATCCATTTTGTACTGGCATAATCAAACTGGTAAATACATTTTGGGCATCGGATAGCTGTCCTACTTCTACATTGGATAAAAATACGATAACAATGAGTATTACAATTGTTACAATAATTCCAATTATTCCGCTTTTCTTATTTTTGTACATGTATGTTTTTCTTCTCCCTTTCTTTTCGGAATCTATCTTCTTCTAGAATTAATTAGTACATGTTTTAATTTTTCTAAATCTTCTAATGTTTTTCCTGTTCCTTTTACTACACAGTTTAGTGGCTCTTCTGCTATATATACAGGCATACCTGTTGCTAAACTTAATAGTTTGTCCAAGTTTTGAATTAGTGCTCCTCCTCCTGCAAGCACAATACCTTTTTCCATAATATCTGCGGCAAGTTCTGGTGGGGTTTTTTCTAGTGTCATTTTTACTACATCTACAATCTCTCCAATAGAATCTGCCATAGCTTCTTGTACTTGAGAAGAGGTAATTACAACATTTTTAGGAAGTCCATTAGTTAAATCTCTTCCTCTTATTTCCATGCTGGTATCTGTCATAAGTGGCAGGGCACAACCTATTTGCATTTTTATTTGTTCTGCTGTGGTTTCTCCAATTGCTAAATTCATTTCTCTTTTAATATAATTGACAATATCTTCTTCTAATTCGTCTCCTGCAATTCTTAGGGAATTGCTAACTACAATTCCACCTAAAGAAATAACCGCTACTTCCGTAGTACCTCCACCAATATCTACAATAATACTTCCACTTGGTTCTGCTACATCTAAATTAGCACCAATTGCTGCTGCCATTGGCTCTTCTATTAAGTATACTTCTTTTGCCCCTGCTTGCAATACTGCTTCTTCAACAGCTCTTTCTTCTACTTCTGTAATGCCAGATGGAACACCTACCACTACTCTTGGCTTTCCTGCATTATATCTTTGGCATACCTTTGCAATCACGTTTTTTAACATTAATTGCGTCGCCGAAAAATCCGCAATAACACCGTCTTTTAATGGTCTTACAGCTTTAATTTGTTCTGGTGTTCTTCCGGAGCATTTCTTTTGCTTCATGGCCTGTAGCTAAAATATTTCCTGTTTTTCTATCTATTGCCACTACAGATGGCTCATTTAATATAATACCTTTTCCTTTCAAGGTTACCAGCATATTTGCTGTTCCTAAATCAATTCCAATATCTTTTGAACCAAAATCAAACAGTTTCATGTTTTTTCCATTCCTTTCTTTTTTGCAAGTATACTTACAAACTTTCCGTCTCCCATAACAATATGGTCTAATAACTCAATTCCCATTACTTCTGCCGCTTCCTTAATTCTTTCTGTTACGAGAATATCTGTGCTACTTGGTGTAGGATCCCCACTTGGGTGATTATGTACTAATAAGATTTTTGGTGCTTCCATTTTGATGGCATCTGTTAAAACTTGTTTTGGTTCAATAACAGCAAAGTTTCCTCCTCCTATTGCTGCATCTACAATTTTTAATACCATATTTTTGTTATTTAAAATAATTACTTTTACTAGTTCCTTTTTTTCATATCGAAGCTCGTCCATTAAAAGATGCGAAACATCACTAGGAAATCGTATTGGTACATTCATTAGATGAATAGGTCTTGACATTCTTTTGGAAAGTTCACAAATTGCTTTCAGCTGAATTGCCTTTACTTTACCAATTCCTTTAATTTTTTTAAGTTCTTCTATAGAAATTTCTTGCAAGAAACGTAAACTATTGCTGTCCTCTGATAAATTCATATTTAAAATTCTTTGCGCTATTTCAACAGAAGATTCCTCTTTGGTTCCGCTTTTAATAATTATCGCTAGTAACTCTGAATTGGATAAACTTGTTTCTCCATACATCTCTAACTTTTCATATGGTCTTTCGGATAGGGGTAACTCTTTCATTTTCATGGTTTTTACCACACCTTTCTTTATACCCCCATTCCCCTATATATAGTATTGTTCTTTTTTTCTTGCTTATACCTTTCGATAAATAAAAATAGCAATTACCATTCCAATAATGCTTGCTACATTAATTTTAAACATAAGTCCAAAGGTAAGTTCTACAATATTTAAGTCTAGTGTAATAGGACTTGCAAGTCCAAATGACTCCCCATAAGATAGCCACCACAAAAAATCTACATGTGATGCTAATTCTCCTAATAATCCTCCAATTACTAAACCAGATAATAAAAACACGAGTAATATCCATATATTTTTTTCTCTTGTTGCCACTTTTATTCCTCCATTCTTCTTACGGAAATTAAATTCTTTTGTTTTCCTACTTATTATATAAGGAATCCACTTTTTTTTCAAGTAATATATACAATTTTTTCCTAAAATGAATTTTCAGTACATTTTACCCTAATTTTTAGTGCTCTATTTTTAATTTGTGCTTGTAAAATTCTTATAAAAATATTTGATTTTCCTTTTCTTTTTCCTATTCTTATGATATAGTATGAAGTACCTTTTTTAAGGATACCACATATAATAGAGTAGCTTTAGAAATTACCATTTTTTTCGTTCTTTTAAAAAATGGATTTTCGTAGTATAATGATAATAGAATCATTTTGGGGGTAGTGTAAAGGTGAGATTTGAAAAACTTCGGTGAAGATAAGATAAGAATTACATTAAATAAACAGGATTTAGATGAAAAACATATTGATATTCATTCTTTTATGGCAAATTCGTTAGAAACACAGGATTTGTTTCTAAATTTGCTAGAGCAAGCGGAGGAAGAGGTTGGTTTTATTACCAAGAACTATCAAATTCGTATAGAGGCACTTGCTACCATGGAGGGTGATTTTGTTTTTACCGTAACTAGAATGTGTCCTGCGGGTAGAGAGAAGAAAACTTATAAAAATAGGAAAGTGCGTACCAAGAGAAAAACGTACAATTTAAGTGCTACAACTGCCATTTATCTATTTGCTTCTTTTGATGATTTTTGTGAGTTTTGTAATTTCTTAGATACTGATTCTTTTTTATTTGTTCCTAAAATTGCAAAAAAGATTTTATTATATGAATACCATGAAAATTATTATTTAGTGCTTTCTGATATACATATTCCTCCTAAGAGTTTAATCCAGTTTCATTCTTGCATTAGTGAATTCGCTTCCAACATACATAATGGGAAGCTATTCCAAAGAAAATTGCAAGAACATGGAAAATTAATTATGAAGCATAATGCTTTAAAAACAGGGAAACAATTTTTTAGTAAAAAATAAACACTTCTTAAACAGAAGTGTTTTATTTTAATATATGTAATTTTGTGGATTTTGTGTTACTCCATTTACTCGAATTTCTAAGTGTAGATGATTACCTGTTGCATTTCCTGTTTTTCCTACTTTGGCAATTGGTTGCCCTTGTGTAACTTTTGTTCCTGCAGATACTAATAATTTACTACAATGGCAATAGTAGGTTTGTACTCCATTTCCATGAGATATGATAATATAATATCCATAACTTCTATTTGGATTTCCTCCTGAAAAAGTTACTGTTCCAGATGCTGCAGCCTTAATTGTGGTTCCACTTGGTGCTGCAATATCTAGTCCTGTATGCATTCCACTACTTCTTCTTCCATAACGTGAAGAAATGGTTCCAGATACAGGTCTTATTAAACTAATTCCTAAAGAAACTTTTTTCTTAGAAGTATTATTTCCTTTTAAACTGCTTGTTGTTCCTGTTGTTGCTACAGTTACCTTTGGTGTTTCTTTTACTGGTTCTACATATAGTTTTGATACAATAGTATCTTTCGTATCTAAGGTTTTTAATTCTTTCGCATATTTTTCTGCAATTGCTAAATTCTCTTTATTGGTACTATTTTTCTCTTTCAATTCTTTTACTGCTTGTTCTGCCTCTTCAAAGGTAGATGTGTAGTATTTTTCTTCTCCATTTTCTGTTACAGCATAAAAGTGATAATACATTGTACTACCTTCTATCACTTTTTGGTATATCTCTTCGTCATTGGTTACAATTCCTTTTTTTAAGAGGCACATGCTAAAATTTGGAGATTCTTCTATTTGTGCAAATGCTGCATTTGCAATGCTTGTATCCCCATGATTGATATAATCGCTAATTCTTTTTTGTAGTTCTTCTCTGTTTTCTGTATAACCAATTGTCTCTCCTTTTAGAGTGACACGATACATTGGTCTATAAAACAGTGTCACAAGTCCCATAATAATAAATAAAGAAAGTAATATTAGAAGAATAAGCTTTACGGATGTACGAATATGTGCTACTACTTTTTTTATCTTTGTACTAATCTTAAACAACTCCTTTACCCTTTTTCTTTTTGTGATTTTATTGTTTTTATTTTATCTTACATTTTTCATTCTTACAATTACGAAATCCACTTAAATTTTTTTGTTAATCTTATTTCCGTAAGATTTTTCTTGGATTATTTCTCATTTTTTTGTAATTTCTTCTATTTTCAAACTTATCCTTCTTTCCTTTCAAAAAGAGAAGGAATACAAATATCCTTCTCTTTTTTTCTTCTTTTTTATTGTTGTAATTCATTTTTCACAGTTTGAATTTCTGTAACAGTAGCTGCTGCTGCTGGTTTATAATATCCCTTTGCTTGTGCTACTTTAAACAATTCATATTGAAAGCTTTCGTCATTGTTACGAATTTGTTGCAAAGTTTGTCTTAATTGCATATTGGCACATTCTGATATAGCTGTTTGATAGGTGTTTAAGTCGCCTTTTACGCCATCTAAAATATCGTTTACCATTGTTTTTTCGTCCATGATATCCTCCTTAATTATTTAAAAATGACATTAATTTTTGTTTTGTATTTAAGGCATCTTGTGCAGATTTACTAAACATTTGCTTAATTTGTGGGTCTACACAGGTAGAAGCATAATTGTTTAATTTTTGATAAGAAGTTTCGTGTGCTCCAATAATATGTCTTAAATTTTGAAGTTCTACTTGATTTAATTCTGGCATTTTTTCATCTTCCTTTCTTTAATTTCCTATTGTTAGTATTGTTCGTTTTTGAAAGTTTTATACCAGTAAAATGTTAGCGACTTTTTTCCTTTTTTAGCAATTTCTTTCTATTCTATAATTTCTAATCCTGCAAATTTAGCCATCAATCTTTTATGTCCTGCCTTATCAAAAGAAATGTCTACTTTTAAGTCTTCTCCTTCTTGTTCTACCTTATTAATGGTTCCTTCTCCAAATTTTTTATGATATACTCTTTCTCCTTCTTTGTACATCGATAAATCTACCTCTTGCTCTTTTTTGTTTAAGCTATTTAAGAAGCTTTCTGCTGTTCGGAAAGAAAAGGCTGGAGAATCTACTTTACTTCCTATTTTTATTCTCTCTAAAGGAGAAGAATGTTGCCTATTCTCTTTATTATTTCCATATGTCCAATTCGTATTAGTATCTTCAAAAGAAATTTTCTTGCTTGTATTTCCTAATGCTTCTGCATAGCCTTCTAGTAAGTCCTCTGGAATTTCTTTTAAGAAACGAGATGGACTATTACAAGAAGTAGAGCCAAACATTGTCCTTTGTTTTGCACAAGTTAAAAATAAATGCTCTTTTGCTCTAGTAATACCAACGTAGCAAAGTCTCCTTTCTTCTTCTAATTCTTTTTGCCCCCCAATTGCACGGTATCCAGGAAAAATTCCTTCTTCCATTCCTACTAAGAAAACTACAGGAAATTCTAGTCCTTTTGCACTATGAAGTGTCATCATCGTAACACTATCTTCGCTATCTTCTAAAGAATCAATATCACTAGAAAGCGTAATACCTTCTAAAAATTCTGCCAATGTATTATCTGCAGATTCTTCTTCAAATTCAATGGCTACCGTTAAAAATTCTTCTAAGTTTTCTATCCTATTTTCCGCTTCTTGCGTTTCTTCTTTTTCTAAAGCAGCTGTATAACCTGTTTTCTTTAATGTCTCTTTTATCAACTCGGAAATTGTTAAACTTTCTTTTTTTGCCATTAGTTCTTCCATCGTTTGAATAAACTCTCGTGTATTTAAGAAAATACGATTTAGTTCATACTCTTCTGCATGTTTAATAATTTCGTACATAGACTTTCCTGTTTGTTCGGAAATAGCTGCAATTTTATCTAAGCTTGTATTACCTACTCCACGTTTTGGTTCATTAATAATTCTTCTTAAACTTAAGTTGTCAGATGGATTTTGAATTAAACGTAAGTAAGCAATAATATCTTTTATTTCTTTTCTTTCGTAGAATTTTAAACCACCAATAATTTTATAAGGAATATCTTCTCTTCGGAAAATATCTTCAATCGCTCTGGATTGTGTATTCATACGGTATAGGATTGTAAAATCAGAATTCTTGTAATATTCTTCTCTTTTTAAATGATTCATTTGTGTTACAATATACATTGCTTCATCATATTCATTATCTGCAGAATATACTTCTGGTTTACACCCTTCTTCGTTTTCTGTCCATAATTTCTTTTCGTATTTATTTTCATTATGCTTAATAACAGCATTAGCAGCTTTTAATATATTTCCTGTACAGCGATAATTTTGTTCTAATTTAATTATTTTAGTTCCCGGAAAATCTTTCTCAAAATTTAAAATATTACTAATATCTGCTCCTCTAAAACTATAAATACCTTGGTCATTATCTCCCACAACAGTAATATTTCCATAACGTGAAGCTAAAATAGTAATAAGAGTAAATTGTGCTTTATTAGTATCTTGGTATTCATCTACTAATACATAATGAAATTTACCGGAATAATAATCTAATACATCTGGATTTTCTAATAGAATTTTTATTGCAAAATTAATAATATCATCAAAATCAATAGCATTATTTTCTTTTAAACGTTTTTGATATAAAGTATATACTTTTCCAATAGTTTCTTTTCTATAATCTCCTACATGTCTTGCTATATACTGTTCTGGTTCTAGCATTTCATTTTTTGCATTACTTATTTCGGAAAGGACAGCACGGTCATTAAAAAGCTTATCGTCTATTTGTAATTCTTTTAGGCAAGCTTTTATCATGCTTTTTTGATCTGTTGTATCAAAAATAACAAAAGAATTTTCAAACCCAATTCTATCTATATATCTTCTTAAAATACGAACACAAATAGAATGAAAGGTACCAAGCCACATATCTTGTGCAATATCTCCTACTAATTTTTCTACTCTTTCTTTCATTTCATTTGCTGCTTTATTGGTAAATGTAATAGCTAAAATACTCCAAGGAGCTACATTTTTTTCTCCTACTAAATAGGCTATTTTATGTGTTAATACCTTTGTTTTACCACTACCAGCTCCTGCAATAATAAGGCATGGTCCCTCTGTTTGTAATACAGCTTCTTTTTGTTTGTCGTTTAAACCTTCTATTAAATCTATCATTTTTACTTCCTTCCTTTTACGAATTTATGTTTGTATAATTATAATTTATTTTCTTCCTTTTTGCAATGCTTTTTATTTATTATTATTTTTTTCTTTTATTTTTCTTTTTTATTTCTGTTGTTGATTCTTTATTTTTTCTATTATTTTGTTAATACAATCTTCTAATTCTTCTGCTACAGATTCGTACGTATCCATTGAATATCCCCATGGGTCTTTTATATTTTTATTTATTATATTCGTTCCATAAGCATATTCTTTTATTGTATATATTTGTTCTTTTTTCTCTGGATATAACAGTTCTACTATTTTTTTATGCTCTTCTGTTGCACATAAAATAAAATCCATTTGTAAAATATCACTCTGTTTTATATTAGTCGCTCTATGATTGCTTAAATCAATTCCTCTTTTTTTCATAGCATCTATAGCAAGTCCAGTCGCAGTATCACCATCCATTGCATAAATACCACAAGAAAACACCTCTATCGAAAGTTTTTCTTCTTGTATTTTTTTCTTCATTATTGCCTCTGCCATTGCACTTCTACATGTATTTCCTGTACAAATAAACATTATTTTCAATTTTTCCACTTCCTTCATGTTTTATTATATCAACTATTAGAAGGACCTTGCAATAGTTTGAAATAGAATTTTCCTAACACATATTTCTTTTTTATTTATTTTACTTTTATTATTTTATATTTCTATTTTTAGTTTTATTTATTAAATTATTTTTAGTTTTATTTTCATGATAGTTCTATTTTTTATTTTTACTTTAACTTTATTGATATTATCATTCTAATTTTTAGATTTTATATCACGCTATTTTTTGTTTTATTTTTATTTTTTTCTTATATAACATTCTCTTTTTTAAATGATATATTTTTCTCTATTCTTTGAGCAATCTTTCTATCTTTTTGATTGAATTTTATTTTGTTTGCATTTGTCTTATTCGCAACCATACTCTTTTACGTTTCCTTTTCTATGTTTCTTTATTACTTATTGTTTCGGTCTCTCTTTGTTACGAATATAGCTTCCTTCCGCTTTATGTTACCTTTTCTTGTCGTGTTTTTGAATTTTCGGAATTTGCTTATTCCCCAAGCTTTTTCCTGTCATTTTTGACATCTTTTACTAGTCTTTTTTTCTATTACTTTCTTTTCTATCTTCTTTCTTAATTGTTTTTTGTCTCTCTTTTTCAGCTTTTTATTCTATCCTTGTTGACAAATATTTTACTTTTGTATTGTATACATAATTTTGTTTCTAATTTCTTGTTTTTGACAAATTTTTTTATCGCTTTAGAAGATTACTTTTATTTTTTATACACTTTGTATACAATTTTCTTTTGTATTTTCTTATTATTTTTTTAATGCACTTCTTTAATAAATTAATTTTTTTCACAAATATATTTATTTTTATTTTATAAAGATTTTTTCTTTATAACTTTAATTTTATTATCTACAAAAATTTTTTAACTAAATTTTTTTACTTTCTGAATTCACTTCTTTTTTATAAATTTTATATTTTATCCTCTTCGATTTTTTTATTTACTATTTTATT
>UMJJ01066227.1_pt1 | contig 26695 bp, 27 predicted proteins | sample 1966051 | NCBI WGS metagenome assembly UMJJ01 (sample SAMEA4836147, study PRJEB28245) | human gut metagenome | biome: gut microbiome; material: fecal sample | place: Denmark | collected 2008
CCTCATTGTCAAGTACTAAATTTCTAACATATATGGTTCTGCTTCTGTTCCTTCTCCTCCGGTAATTTTTATATTTAAGCTCTCATCTAAGGTAAAAACTACTCTTAAACCAAAGGTAATATTATAAGATGTTATTCCTCCACTGTTACCTCTTTCCTCCTAATGAATACAAAAAAGGGAGTTAAAACTTAGTTTTAACCCCCTTAATTAAATTACGCTTTTTATTGTGAGCAAGCGTTTACTCGAATATATCGTTCGCCATTTTTTGAGTTGCGAAACACTCGAATTATTAAATAGCTATTCTCTATTAGTATATTCATTATACTATTTTTTATACCTTCTGTCAAATGGTTTTTTGCTATAGGAATAATCTAATTTTGTCGTTTTAATAATATTTCTTTCATTTCAATTATATTATAAAACGGAATATTAATACCTCTTTCTGCCATATTAATTACTTGTCTTGAATAAGCTATAACTTTATTTTTTACTCTTAAAGGAATTTCAACATCCTTATTCTCAGTGGTATATTTTTCTAATATGTAATTTTCCCTTGTTGGAAATAAATTTTGTATTAAAAATACTGATTGTTTTCCAACTACTTCTCCAAAAACAAAATTATATATTCTATGTTGTTTTTGTTTTTTATGTTCATATATTTTTTGATATTTTTCGTATTTAGTAGAAATAGGAACAAACCAAATAATTTCTTTATTATATTTATCTCTAAAACAGAAATAACATGGTCGTTTTGTTCCACTTTTTTTATTTTCCATTAAATTATATTCTTTAAATATCTCAAAAAAATCATCTTTTATAAAATAAAATTTTCCATCTTCTATTATCATTTTTATTACATTTCTCCTTTATTAAAATATGGGATCTAAATTAATTTTATAGACCCCACATTTTTAACTATTACTTTTGATTTTTTCACCTACTTATTTATATTCCGCAAGTAGGGGTGCGATTAACATTTTTTCATTCACAAATTTATATTCGCAAGTGACGTTGCGATTAACATTTTGGTAATAGTAGATATTAAATATCCACTACTATTATATTCATTATACTATTTTTTATACCCAGTGTCAAATGTTTTTTTTGCCTAATTCTTTAAGAATTTTTCATTCTCTAATTGATATTTTTTTCCAAATATTATACAATAAGTACAGCAAACTTTTGGGAGGTCATAGAAATGTCAAAAATGAAAAATAAATTATATGAGCCGGAAAAAATCGCTAATTTTAGAGAATTAGTAGAGCGTTATTCTTTATTTGGAGATAAGACTGCTTTTGCCTATAAACTAAGTCCAAAGGATAAAGAAATTATTCATATTACTTACAAACAATTTCAAAATGACATTTACTGTTTAGGAACAGCCTTATTAAGTTTAGGTTTAGAAGGAAAAAATGTAGCTATTATTGCTCCTAATCGCTATGAATGGTGCACTAGTTACCTTGCTACTCAAATAGCTAATATGGTTACTGTTCCTTTAGATAAAGCACTTCCAGATGGAGAAATTGAAAATTTAATTTTACGAAGCTCTGCAGAGGCTGTTATTTTTGATGTAAAATATTTAGATGTTTTTCAAAAAATAAAAAAAGAACAAAAAAGTAACTTAAAATACTATATTTGTATGGATTTTAAAGAAGATAGTAAAGAAATTTATTCCTATACTCGTTTGTTACAGTCTGGTAAAAAATTATTAGATTATGGAGATACGCGTCTGCAAAATGTAAAAATTGATAATAAAAAAATGGCAGTAATGCTCTTTACTTCTGGTACTACGGCTATTGCCAAAGCAGTAGAATTGTCTCAGTTTAATATTTGCGAAAATATTTATGTTATTGGTTGCGTTTGTAAAGTTGTGCCAGAAGATGTATTTTTATCCTTTTTACCACTTCATCATACTTTTGAATCTACTACAACGTTTTTATATGGTACATACTGTGGTATTACGGTTGCTTTTTGCGATGGCTTACGTTATGTAGTAGATAATTTAAAAGAATATAAAGTAACTGGTATTGTTTGTGTTCCTTTAATGTTAGAAGCAATGTTTAAAAAAATAGAAAAAGGAATTGCTCAAAAAGGAAAAACAAGATTAGTTCACATTATGACTAAAGTTTGCAATTTCTTATTAAAATTGGGAATTGATATTCGTAGAACCGTTTTTAAAGAAATATTAGATGAACTTGGTGGACATTTACGTGTTATCGTTTATGGTGCTGCTCCTATGGATAAAAAAGTAGCACAAGGTCTTACCAATTTAGGTATTAATTTATTACAAGGCTATGGATTAACGGAAACTTCTCCTGTTATTTGTGCCGAAAATGATAAATACAAAAAACCTGGGTCTTGTGGATTTCCTATGCCAAATGCAGAAATACGAATTGATTCTCCCAATGACCAAGGAATTGGTGAAATAAAGGTAAAAGGTACTAGCGTTATGTTGGGCTATCATCATAATAAAGAAGCAACAGAAGAAGTCCTCAAAGATGGTTGGTTCTATACCGGAGACCTTGGATATTTTGATAAAGAAGGTCACCTATTTATTACTGGTAGAAAAAAAGATGTTATTGTATTAAAAAATGGGAAAAATATTTATCCACAAGAATTAGAAATGCTACTTTCTACTCTTCCCTATGTCGCAGAAGTCATGGTATATGGAAAGCCCACAAAAGATGGAGATTTAAAAATATGTGCCAAAATAGTTTATCAAGAAGACCTATTAAAACAACATTTTGGCGATGTTTCTAAGGAAGAATACCATTCTCTTATTTGGAATGACGTAAAAAACTTAAATAAAACAATGCCTCCTTATAAGTATATTCGTGAAATTTTAGTCACAGATGAACCTATGATTAAAACTACTACACAAAAAATAAAGAGACATGAAGAATTAAAGAAACTTTTAGGAAATACTTAAAAAAGCAAAAAAAGTCCAACAGCTAGTTGGGCTTTTTGCTTAGCTACAAATATGTTTTCTAGTCATTTCTAATAGGTTTAACTTAGTAAACCCTACAATTTGTGTTTTCGAACGGTCTTGTTTTAAACTTTCTTGTAGTGTTTGCATTACTTCTTGCCTATCTTTTTCCTCTTCCATATCAATGTAATCAATAATAATAATTCCGCCAATATCACGCAATCGCAATTGTTTTGCAATTTCAACACTTGCTTCTTTATTTACTTTTAGTACGGTTTTTTCTAAGGTATCTTTACCTACATATTTACCAGAATTAACATCAATTGCTACTAGTGCTTCTGTACTATCTATCGTAATAAAGCCACCGCATTTTAGCCATATCTTTCTTTCTTTTCTTTTTTCTATTTGTTCTGGCAAATCATATCTATCTAATACATTTTCTGTTTGTTCTAATGCGACAGTATCTGTTTTTTGCATGTTTTGCAATAAGTAATTTACCTCTTGAAATGTCTTGTCATTATTAACCCAAATTTTTTCAATTCCCTGATCTAATACATCTAGTAGGAATTTGGTTACTAAGCTTTTCCTTTCATATACTTTTGTTGGCACTTTTTTTGCTGTTTGTATTCTGTTTTGTATGGTTTCCCATGTTGTAACTATTTCTTGAATATCTTGTTTTATTTCTTCTTCTCTTTTTCCTTCTGCTGCTGTTCTAATAATAGCACCATATTCCTTAGGCAAGTAATGTTCTACGATTTGTTTTAATCTATTTCTTTCTTCTATGTCTTCAATTTTTTGGGATACCGTAATAAAAGGAGTATTCGGAAGTAAAGCAATAAAACGGTTTCCTAGGTTAATATGTGCTGATACTCTAGGTCCTTTTCTCATAGTGGCATCTCTTTTTATTTGTACTAGAACTGTTTGTCCCTGTTTTATATAAGTCTCTATTCGCTGTTCTGGACATAAATTATTAGGATTAGAAGCTAAAGTAATATCTGTTTTGGGTAATATATCTTTTTGATGAATAAAGGCATTTTTTTCTTCTCCTATATCAATAAAAGCCGCCTGCATACCTGGCAATATGTTTTGTACTTTTCCTAAATAGATATTCCCTTCTAATCTTTGTTTTTCTTCATTTTCTTCGTAATATTCTACTAATTTACCATGGTGGCAAAGTAAAATACATGTGCTACCATCTGGTTTTACATCTATTAGTATTTCTTTCACTATTTTTCGTCCTTTCTAAACGTTATCCTCTTTTGCTTCTCCATTAAACCTATTCATTGCTTTATCTACACCATTTTTCATTATTTCTATTACTGCTTCTGCTGCTTTTTCTACTCCCTTTTGCAGTATTTGGTATTCTTCTTCTTCTAATTTTCCTATTACATAAGAAATCATTTCGGATTTATCTTGCGGACTACCTATTCCTACTCGTATTCGGATAAATTCGTCAGATAACAATTCATGCACTACAGATTTCATGCCATTGTGGGTTCCTGGCCCTCCTTTTTTACGAATACGAATGGTTCCTGGCAGGGTATCAATATCATCATATACTACAATTAAATTTTGTGGTGTAAGCTTATAAAAGTCCAAAAAGGGTTTAATACATTCTCCACTTAAATTCATATAGGTTTGTGGTTTTAGTAAAATAACCTTTTCCTTTTCTAACATTCCGCTTCCATATAGTCCATTAAATTTTGTTCTAGAGATTTCTATATCACTTTTTTTAGCAATAGTATTAATGACATCAAATCCCATATTATGTCTTGTATAGGCATATTCTTCTTCTGGATTGCCTAGTCCTACGATTACATACATTGTGCTCACCTTTTCTTTTTTCTTCTTCCCTATTGTACAATATTTCTACTATTTTAGCAAGAAAAACGTAGTAGAAATATGTCTACTACGTTTTTGCTTTATTTTGCTTCTGCTGTTTCCTTTTGTGCAGGATACACGCTTACTTTCTTTTTATCTCTTCCTAGTCTTTCAAATTTAACGGTACCATCTACTAAAGCATATAGAGTATCATCACTACCGATATCTACATTGGTTCCTGGATGGATTTTTGTTCCTCTTTGTCTTACTAGGATATTTCCAGCTAATACAAATTGTCCATCAGCTCTTTTTACTCCAAGACGTTTAGACTCACTGTCTCTACCGTTCTTAGAACTACTTTGTCCTTTTTTATGAGCCATTCTTTTTCACTCCTTTCGATATCTGTTTGTTTATTCAGCTACTTTTTCAGCTACCTTCTCTGCTTTTTCTGTCTTTTTTGCAGCAGGTAATTTAATCGCTTTAATCTCTACTTTTGTATATGGTTGTCTGTGACCCTGTTTTCTTCTATAATTCTTTTTTGCTTTGTATTTGTAAACAACTATTTTTTTACCTTTACCATGAGATACAACAGTTCCTTCTACTTTAACACCTTTTACATAAGGAGCACCAACTTCTACTTTTTCTCCATTGGCTACTAAAATTACTTTATCAAAAGTAACTTTTTTTCCTTCTTCTGTGTCTAGTTTTTCAAAGAAAACAACATCTCCTTCGGTTACTTTGTATTGTCTACCACAGCTCTCGATTATTGCGTACATAGGTAGTACACCTCCCTTATATGTATACTCGCTAATCCATAAATCTTAGGTAGTTAGAATACTCTAACATTTAGGCACCATGATTAAGCGGATTACAGGTATTTATTGTACCATATTTGGTAAGTCTTGTCAACAGTAAATTTAAGACTAAGTCCCTGTTTCAATATACTTTCCACCGAAAAAATTTTAAGCCCTATTCTGTTCACATTTACGCTTTTTATTCCAATATGCTTCATATAATGCTTTTGCTGTTTCTGGGCTGTCTTTTCCTTCTGCATTTTTTACAGGTGCAAAGTTTTCTTCTCTTTTATCACATAAAATAGAGATATTATCTACTAAATCAAAACTATCAAACATAAAGCTTTCAAATTTAAAAGCATTTGGCTCTGTAACTTCTACTAAATTTCCATTCTCTTCTAAGTAATTTGCCTTTTTAAATGCCTTATGATATGGTAATTTTTTTTCTGCAATTTTTTTTAAGCAATTAATATGGAATAAGTTACACATGATATTACTATCGCCAAACAGTAATTCTCCGTTATCGTTTACCGCTTCTGCCATATTACCTGGAAATTCGGTATATTCTATAATAGCTGGTTTGCCGTTTTTTTTGCAATATACCCCCACTTTTTCAGATGGATATGCTTTTTTGGTAGATTTTGCACCAATACTATTGTTTTGCGCTATTGTAAGACCAATAATCATAGGATCTGCCATTTGTAACAGCACATTATCTACTCCTCCTATGAAAATCCACTTTGTACCTTCTTTCTCCATCTTTTCTAGTAAATGATGCTTTTTTAAGGAAGTAAATATTCCACCATTTCCATCCGATGCTTCTTTTATTTTTCCATCTTCCCCTATAAATAGTTTTCCCTCTTTGCTAATAAGAGGAAGTTCTCCTTGTGTAAAAAATGTAATTTTTTCTTTTGGATATCCAAAATAGTTTTGTTTCATAAAAAAGTCTACTGTTTCTTGGTTGTTCTCTTTACTTGTCATAATATACCAAGGAATAACCGTTTCATATTTGTTATTCGCTAAGATTAGATTTTCTGCTAATATTTCAAATAAATATTTTCCGTTTTCGCCCACATCTAATTTGAATTTTCCTTTAGGTCCATGGCATCCTAATCTTGTTCCTTGTCCCCCTGCCATTGTTGCTACTGCATATTCTCCGCGTTTTATTACTTCTTCTCCTAGTTTAGTATACGTCTTTTTTTCTTCTACAGATAAGGTTTCTTTGTTCTTGGATACCACTGGTTCAATTGTAGTATTTTGATATTGTATTGGTTGTAATGCTTGTTCATATAGATGCATTATTTCTTCTATATCCATTTGTAAAATTTGGTCTATTAATTCTTCTTTCTTTTGTTCATTACTATTTTGTAAAAATGGTAAAATATGCTCTTGATGATATTTTCTTAATTTTTGTTCTGCAAGTTCCATTTTTTCCATGCTTTCACCCTCTAACTCAAATTTTCTTTGCCTATTTTATCATACCTTCAAAAAAAAATCAATTTTCAAAATTTATGGAATATTCTAGCATGCAGTTAATATACATTAATTAAAGTGATGTACAAACATTTTTTAAGGGGGTAAATAAATAAATGGAAGCTTTAAATCTTTATCAAGATATAGCAAAACGTACCGATGGTGACATTTATGTTGGGGTGGTTGGGCCTGTTAGAACAGGAAAGTCTACTTTTATTAAAAACTTTATGGATTTATTAGTCATTCCTAATATTCAAAATGACTATAAAAGAGAAAGAGCTAAAGATGAATTACCACAAAGTGCAGCAGGTAGAACAATTATGACAACAGAGCCTAAATTTGTACCTAACGAAGCTGTCTCTATTACGGTAGGAGATAATTTAAATTTAAAGGTAAGACTAGTAGATTGTGTAGGATACTTGGTAAACAATGCTATTGGATATTTAGAAGATGATATGCCAAGAATGGTAAAAACACCTTGGTTTGATGAGGAAATTCCTTTTGAACAAGCAGCCGAAATAGGAACCAAAAAAGTAATTGAAGAACATTCTACTATTGGTATTTTAATTACCACAGATGGTTCTGTTACCGATATTCCAAGAGAAGATTACATAGAGGCAGAAGAGCGTGTTGTTCATGAATTAAAAGCATTAAACAAACCTTTTGTTATTGTCTTAAACTCTGAAAATCCAAATTCTGAGTATACAAGGCAATTAGCACAAAAGTTAGAAGAAAAATATGGTACTTTTGTCATTCCTACCGACTGTGCTAATTTAAGTAGCAATGATATTGAAGAAATTTTTGGAAAAATGTTATATGAATTTCCTATTGATTGTATTCATATTCATTTTCCAAAATGGGTAGATAGTTTACCTGATGAACATTGGTTAAAACAAGAGCTATATCAAGAAATCAAAAATGCCTTTTGTAATAGTAAAGTTTTAAAAGAGGTAAATTCTTGTTTAGCTGTTCTGCAAAAAACAGAGGTAATTGAAAAAAGTATGATAGAAGAAATTTCTTTAGGAACTGGTTCTGTTACTATTTCTACTACCTTAAAAGAAAATCTATTTTATCAAATTTTAACCGAAATTTCTGGTGTAGAAATTACAAGCGAAGGAGATTTATTTTCTACCATTACTACACTTGCCGCTTCTAAAAAGGAATATGATAAGATTGCCTATGCACTAGAAGAAGTAAAAGCAAAAGGATATGGAATAGTAACTCCAACAATAGATGAACTTATTTTAGATGAACCAGAAATGGTAAAACAAGGTTCTCGTTTTGGAGTAAAATTAAAAGCAAAAGCTCCATCTATTCACATGATAAGGGCAGATATTGAAACCGAAGTTTCCCCTATTGTTGGTTCTGAAAAACAATCTGAGGATTTAGTAAACTATTTACTTTCTGAATTTGAATCTGATCCTCAAAAAATTTGGGAATCTAATATTTTTGGAAAAAGCTTACATGAGCTTGTAAACGAAGGCTTACAAAATAAATTATGCAAAATGCCAGAAGATGCACAAGAAAAACTAAGAGAAACTTTAGAGCGAATTGTAAATGAAGGTAGTGGCGGACTTATTTGTATTATTTTATAACCTTCCTTTATTAGCACAAAATAAAAAGAGGTATATACCTCTTTTTTATTTTCTATCTTATTCTGCTGAACCTTCTGTTTCTGGAGCTTCATAAGCTTCTAGAATAGCTTTTTGAATTTTCTCTCTTGTCTCAGCATTGATTGGATGAGCTATATCCTTGAATTCCCCGTTTGGAGTTTTTCTGCTAGGCATAGCAATAAATAATCCATTTTGACTTTCGATAACTTTAATGTCATGAATTACGAATTCGTTATCGAATGTTACAGAAGCAACAGCTTTCATTCTGTTCTCTGAATTTACTTTTCTTAAACGTACATCTGTTATTTGCATCTTAGTGCACCGCCTTCCAAAGTTTTATAAAAATTTTGTACATGTTCTTCTTATGTACAATTATATTATTCTCCAAAAAAATATATTTTCCTTCTATTTTTTACAAAAATTTAAAATTTCTTTTTCTTTTATTTCTATGGTATGTTTTCACAAGATTCGTACATAATACATATAATAAACAAAAAGTATTGAAATATTCTTTTGTTCATTATATAATCTTTAGAGATATATTGTTATTTTGTGAAATATTTTGCAAATAAGAGGAAGGACGTGTGTTGGTTTGGCTAACATAGACTATTTTAAACATTTTTCTAGAATACATATGATTGGTATTGGTGGCATTAGCATGAGTGGCATTGCCGAAATACTAAAAAATTGGGGGATTGTAGTAACAGGTTCTGATATTGATTCTTCTGAGATTACAGAAAAATTACTACAAAATGATATTAAAGTTACCATTGGCCACAACTTAGAAGATGTTGCCGCAGCGGATGCTATTGTATATAGTGCTGCTATCAAACAAGATGATATAGAAATGGTAGAAGCAAGAAGGTTAGGCAAACCAATTATTGAACGATGTGATTTTTTAGGCGAAATTACGAAAGCCTATTTAAATACCATTGGTGTTTCTGGTACCCATGGGAAAACAACAACTACTTCTATGATTTCTTTATGTTTTTTAGAAGCAGGACTTGACCCAACCATACAAGTAGGTGCCATTTTAAAACAAATTGATGGAAATTATCGTGTTGGTAATAGTGAATATTGCATTATAGAAGCTTGTGAATATGTGGAAAGCTTTTTAAAATTCTATCCAAAAGCAGAAGTTATTTTAAACATTGATAATGACCATTTAGATTATTTTAAAACTTTTGAAAATATTAAAAAAGCATTTGTTAAATATGTAAAATTAATTCCTAAGGATGGTTTACTTGTTACCAATGCAGATGATAAAAATTGTTTGGACTTGCGAAACGAAACATCTGCTAATGTAATTACTTATGGCATTTTGAATAAAGAGGCCGACTTTACTGCAAGTAATATTGCTTACAATGAGGAAGGTTTCCCTTGTTTTGATGTATACTATCATGGAAATTTTTATGGGCATATTGCCCTTTCTGTTCCAGGAGACCATAATGTTTTAAATGCTCTTGCTACTATTGCTTTATGTGATTTTTACGGTATTTCGAAAGAAGCTATTACCAAAGCTTTATTAAACTTTACAGGAGCACATCGTCGCTTTGAATATGTAGGGAATGTACAAGGTGCTAGTATTTATGATGATTACGGACACCATCCAACAGAAATACTAGCTACAGCAGAAGCCCTACAACATAAAAAATACCATGAATCTTGGGTTGTTTTTCAGCCTCATACGTATAGCAGAACCAAAAATTTGATGAAGGATTTTGCAAAATCCTTATTACATTTTGACCATATTCTTATTACCGATATTTATGCTGCTAGAGAATCTAATACGTATGGTGTAACTTCCGAAGATCTTGTTGCTTGTATCCAATCCTTTGGAAAAGAAGCTTTATATTTTTCGGATTTTGATGCTATTGTTGCGTATTTAAAACAACATGTTCATTCGCAAGATATTATATTAACACAAGGAGCTGGAACCGTTACCCATATTGGCCCTATGCTGTTAGGAGAATTCTAATTTTTTATTCTCTTTTTCCATAGAAAAAATACTCACATGTTTTCTGTAACATGTGGGTATTTTTTAATTTACTTCTCTTATTTGTTTTAACATCATATCTGCAAATACACCGGTACCCTGTCGTTGGGTCATTTACTAATACATGTGTGATAGCGCCAACAAATTTTCCATTTTGCAAAATAGGAGAACCACTCATGCCTTGTATAATTCCTCCTGTTTGTTCTAATAATTCTGGGTCAACCACACGAATTACCATACTTTTATTATTTTGATTATTATTAACATATTTTTTCTGAATTTCAATTTCATATTCCTTTGGAGCCTTTCCATCTAGAGAACAAAGAATGGTTGCTTTTCCTATTTCTATTTTTTCTCTTTCCATTACCTCCATTGCTTTACTGGTATCTACACCTAAGTAATTCGTATTTTGAATTTGTCCAAATATTCCAAAATTAGTATTTTTACTAATCTCTCCTATTACTTTACTATTTTCAATACTTCCTCGTATTTCTCCTGGACTTCCCTTTTCTCCTTTTTGAATGGATAAAATATTGGTTGTTACTAATTCACCATTTGCAATAGTAATTAATTCTTCTGTATCAATATCTAAAATTCCATGTCCTAGAGCACCAAAGCTTTTTGTACTTGGTTCATAAAAAGTTGCTGTTCCTACTCCTGCTGCAGCATCTCTTACCCATAATCCTAATTTATATTCTTTTTCCCCGGTTTTTACTGGCTTCATTGTAGTTTGCATTGTATCTTCGTCACGTACATAGGTAATGTGCAAATCATTTCCTTGGGAAGCATTTACATCTTCTATTAAATCTGCTGTACAGGTTACTGCTTCACCATTAATATTGATAATTCTATCTCCTTCTTTTATATCTATTCCTTCGTATGGTTTATATCTTTTATTATCTTCTCCCTGAATTTCAGACATTCCTACCACCAATACACCACTAGTATATAGCTTAAGTCCTATGCTATTTCCTAGTGGAATAACACTAGTTTTTGGAATAACATTTACTGTTACATCTTTTACCGGTACTTTTCCAAACAATGCTAAATTTAAGGTAACCGTTCCCGAATTTTGTGCTTCTAAACCATTTAACACTTTAGATACGGTTTGCGCACCATAGGAAGAAGAAAAGCTTGTTAAATTTGGGTTAGTAGTATCTACTTGTTCTACCGATATTCCCCAAATAGTACTAAGTGGTAAGTTTTCTCCTTGAAATAGAATATAGTTGCTTGGTAAAAAAGTAAAGTAACACACATATGCATATAACATCAGTAATAATACTATTATCCCTATTTTTCGAATTGTTTTCATTTTCGTTATCCTCTTTTCCTGTTTTATATTAGGATAACCAATTTTGCAAAAAATACACCACAGAATCTCCCTTTTTTTTCTGTGATGTATTTTTTTATTTTTTATTCTGTTATTTCATACAAATTTAAATAACTATTTAGTTTATAGGCATTATACTTTTCTCTTCCTAATGCCCTATAATAAGCTTCTTTTTGTATTTCGTAACCATCTTGTTCTAGAACATCTTCTAATAATTTTTTGTTGTTATCATATACTACACAATTATAATCTGCAACGCTATCTGCTGGATAATAGTAATTTAATTCTTCTGCATCATTCATAACAGATTGCCTCATAAAATTAATGTTTAAAAATCCTGTCAAATTTGCATCTTCCTCTAGCTGTTCATTTAACGTACTGCATCCTAAGTGATGATATGTTTTTACTCCATTTTCTTCGTGGACAAAGTATAAAGAATCTCCTGTTACATATTCCTTATTCACATTATTTGCTACAATGGCATAACCATTATATATTTTACTTTGTAATGGAATCCCTTGCATAAAAGATACCATGCAAACATTACTAATAATAGTGTCCCATTCTTCTTCTGATAAAACAGGAAGTGCAAAATCATAGGTACTTCCTAATGCTTCTGAATTGTCTGTATAGTTTGAAATTGCAACATTTAGATTGGTCTGAATAGAATTTTTAATAACTGCTCTACGATGTTCATTAAAGGTACTTTCTTTGGCTTCTGGGTCATTACGGGAAGAACATTCAAAAATAGGGTCTGTTCCGGTATTATTAAAATCTTCTATATTGGTACTTTTATATCCATTTACTTCAATTTCCTGTAAATGATTTTTATTAATACCATCTAAATGACTATTAGCCCACAAAGTAAATTCATATGCTTGTTTATAATAATCTATTGCACTATGGTCTGATAATGTTCCATTTGCTAAGTTCTGCAAATCCTCTCGTGTAATTGCATAAGAAGTAACTAAACTATCTTCTGTCATCCAATTTTTTTCATTTGCCACTACACGGAAGAAGTGATAATTGGTAGTAATCGTATTTCCTCTATAATCTTGAGAAGTTGCTGTATATCCATTAGGGTCATAATATATTTTATTTCCATCTGCATTAATATAGCGATACGTTCCTTTTTCAAAAGTACCATTGTTGTCTGTTATAATAGTTTCTTCTAATGCTTCTTTTCCTATTTCTACTCCCTTGTACACTACCTTTCCGGTAATAGTAGAACGATCTGGTGAAAACTCGGAACCTTCTAAATTATCTGGATTAATTAAATATCCTGTTTTAGTTACATATTCGCCATCTACTATTCCATATACTACAATTAAATTGTCTAAAGTATAGTTTACGACAAAGTCGTTATCGCTTCCCTTTACATATCTTGCGGAATAATAAATATATGGTTTTAGTCCTGGTTCTACAATACCATTATAAGTATTTTTAAAAGGTGTATAAATATAATATCCATCATATAAAGTATATACTAATGCAGGAATATATGGTTGTAGATTGTATCTATTAGAATCACCATATCCTAAGCTTGTTCCTAACGAATTAAAAAATGTACTAACAGATGCTTGTATGTCACGTATTTTAGAATCGCTAACACTCGAATAATCATTGGATGTTGTGTTTAATTGAAAAGCCTTAATGGCATCATGTGTTGCATTGTATAATTTTGTATCATAATTATTCTGATCATGAATTGTATCTACATTTGCCTGAACATACATAGAAAGAGCAAGAGATATAGGAACTATGATAATAACAAAGATAATCGTTAAGTGTTGTAACTTCATTTTTCTTTTGTCCTCTCTTTCAATAAAATGAATAGAGGATAGAATACCTTCTTCCTACAGAAATTTTATTCTACCCCCTTATTTTATTTTCCATTTACTGTTACAATTCCAGCTGCTTCTGCTGCAATTTGATAGGTGTCATCACCTGTAACATGATATAGGAAATTTCTTAACAATTGTGATATAGTAACATTGGTATTCTTTACTTTTACAGAAACAATATCTCCTTCTTTTAAGGTGATTCTCGCCTTTTCTTCTGGTGACAAAACATTTTGTCCTTCTAGTTCTTGATATTTTTCTTGTAATGCATCTAAAATCTGTGTAGTATATACATTATAGTACTCATTTTCACCAATTTTATCTTTATCTTCCTGTGTTACTTTAATTCCTATATTTTCATCTTTTACCATTACTTGAATGTCTATTTCATATGAGTTACCGCTAGAATTTATTTCTTGTACAAATTGATCATAGTCGGCAAGTGATAACTTTCCTGTTGCTCTAATATTATCTACAAATTCTGCTGTTGCAGTTTGTGCAGAAAGTTCTGCAATATCATCTGTTCTTTCTGATACAGCCATTAGTGGAAATACAAACATTAAAACAGCAGCTAAAAAGATAGCAACAACGGTAATTAAAGAATCTCCCATATTACTTTCCCTCCTATTCTTATCCTCTTTTTAAAACCTTAATTTGTTATTAATGTATACGTAATAATTCGTTTTGTCTTTGGTTTTAATAGATTTACAATTTGTCCATCAATATCTATTATAGTACTAGTATCTGTGGTTTCGTAGTCTATAATTGGATTACCATCTGTACCTAATACCACATCACCATTTTCATCACGTTTGTATACAATTTCACCTGATGCATATTCTCCTAATGTTTCTACAAACTGATATTTTTTTGTTTTGCAGGCCTCATAAAATCCCATTCCTGTATTGTTAAAATTATTATAATCTACCCATACAGCAGGTTCCCCTGTACTACTTGTCTGATAAACATATCTACCGCCTGTAATAAAGGCATCTAAATTCAATTTAATATCTTTTACATTTCCTGCCCATGGTTCATGTCTTTTATTTTCATCATCTAGGTCAAATGCAGAAATACGAAGGCTGTCTGGGTCGTCTCTATTTTCATAATTATAATAGGTATTGTTCCAATTATCAGGGTTTGTCTTTGTCGTATAGATATACAAATTTCCTGTTGTTTCTAGTGTACCATCTTCGTTTAATCTTCCGGTTTTAAATTGAACCGTATAGTTTTCTTTGTAATATCGATACAAAGTAGGGATGATGGTTTCTACACCCACTACTCTGCTTTTATTTTTACTTGGTTCCACATATTCATAATAATTGGTACTATCTTTACTGTATAATAGAATATCAGCCGTTTCTCTTGCTTTCGTAAAAGTAACCATACTAATACCTAGAGCTCCCACAAAAAACAGGACAGCAAATGCCATTTTTAAAGCATCTACAGCATTTTCCATATTTCTTCATTCCTTTTTGCTTACGGCTTAATTTCCTGAACTTGTTTTTCTTTGAATACCTACTTGTGTAATTAATCCAGATTGAGAGTCCGTTGCAAAAGTTACTGTATAGGTATAACCTGAACGAACAGTATCTTTTACTTCATTAATACTTGCTCTTGTAACTGGGTCTGTAGGAGCATCAAAGTTTTCTGGTGCTGTACCACTAATAACAGAAATTTGTTTTGAAGGGTCATCTACATAAAGGTTATTATGGCTAAGAATGTTATTAATTAATGTAGCAACAGCAGAACCACGTTGTGTTCCTTCATAGGATAAAAATTCTGCATTATATGCTTGTACTTGTTGTGCATCCATGTTAGCAGAACCGGTAACATCAGCTGCTTGTTGATAAATAAACATACCTAATCCTATAATTAAAATTGAAAGTAATATTGCACCTGCAATAATTAATGCTTTTGACGCATTCTCCATAAAAAATTCCTCCTTATTCTTTTGCTTATTTTTATTTAATCTAAGGTGTTTACCTTAATATAAATAACAATTTTAGTGATAATTTATATTTGTTCAAAATGTAGGTATTTAACCAAATTTGTTTTTTCATGGTATTCTATTTTAGTACATTTAAATGCTTGTGAACTATAATTTTTTGCAAAGTTTTCTATTCCAGAATTATAAATTGTTTCTATAGTATAGGTTTTTTCGTTGTCTTTAAAATAAATATCTGCTGTAATAGAATTAGTTTCATTTTCGATATATTGACCTTTTGCATCTTTTTCAATATTATTTTTCGTATTATCATCTATAATTTGATTCATAATACTAACTAGCTCTGTTCCTTTAAAGGATTTACCATCATATTTTTGATATTTACTGTTTGTTTGTGTGATTTGATTCGTATTAAACTGATAGTTAATATAACAATAAAAGCTAATCGCTAATATTAAAATAAGTACAATACTAAAAAACAAAATTGGTTTTTTCATTGTTTACCTCATATACTTAATTATAACATTTATCTACATTTTATGCAATCATTTTCTTATGCTTTTCTATGGTAAATTTATCTGTCATTTTTTCTAGACATGTTTTATTTTACTAAAAATTCTTTTTTCATTATGCTAGCAAAAATATTATCTTATACGTTCTAATTCAATAGAATATACTCTTCTTGTAATAGGGCTAATCTTTATCGATTTACAACGATAAAGTACTTGCCTATTTTCTAGTTCTATATCATAGGAATTTTCTTCTATTATTTCGTTAAAATCTACCATAGGATTTCCAGAAGCGTTTAAAAGTGTTAAATTCGTTTTTCTGTTAGAAGACGTTTTGGTTTTTACATTAGCAATTACTTGTACATAATAGGTACTTTCGTCTCCAGCATTAGCATTGGTAAGTTCATATTGTTTGTTATTTTCAATTGCCATATTCGCTAATGTAATAATTTGATGTATTGTGATATTGTCTGCTCCTTCATATTTTAAAAATTTAGCATTAAAAGCACTTATTTCTGCCTCTGCTCTTTCTATCTCTACTTCTGCTGCATAACCTCCAAACGTAAAAATTAGGAAAGCACCGATACTGATTATCATGACACCCAATAATACAGCTGCTGCTATTAATAATGCTCTTGATGCATTTTCCATGGCACCTTCCTCCTTTTCCTTTAGTTTGTCTGTTTTATTTGATAATTTGGGTCTGAGGGATCCACTTCCTCAAAATACATTTTTTGTACTCTTCCGGTTTCTTCATTATATTCTACAGATACACACTTAAATAATTTTCTCTTTAATTCCGTTAGTTGATCTTCTGTACGCTGTGCTTCAGCAAATTTTTGTGAAAAACTTACAAGCGTAGAATAGGTAGTTCCCTCTTTCTTTTTATTAAAAAAGTCATCTATTACTGTAAATTTCACACTAATATCCATCATATAATTGTCTTCATCTAATGTTGCATATTTATTATTATTATCTAACATTTTATTCATAACAGAAATAATTTGTCCACCCCATAAATCTCTACGATTAAATGCTTCATATTCACGATTAAACTCTGTAAGTTGCTGTGCTACTAATGTATCTTGTTCTGTTTGGGATACTTTCGAAATTCTATCAAACATTAATACTAGTGCAGATATGACCATAATTGCAATTAATACTCCTGCTGCTATTAATAGTGCTTTGGTTGCATTTTCCATGTTTTTTCCTCCTCGTCTTTTATTGCATTGCTGTCATAGCATTCATAGATTCGGACATTGTGATAATACCAATAAATACAAGTGGAATAATTAAATATCCTACAAATAGTATAATCATTGGTGCAAATCCAATTGCCTTTCCAAGCATTCCTTTTCTAGAAATTAAGCGGTCATTGGATTCTTTTCGTTTTTCTTGATAATATGCTCTTTCAGAATCTAGCTCATCAAAAGCATCTTTAATTGGAATTTTCTCTACTGCTGCTTGTAAGCTTTCAATAATACGTATTAATTCTTGATAGCTAACATCTTCTTTCATTGCTTCTAGTGCTTCCCAAGGACCACTTTCGTAGTTGTTTACACACTTACTAATAGGTTCTTTAAAAATATTAGCATATCTTTCTAACCATTCTAGTATGATTTCTACGTTTACTCTTTCTATTTTCATTAGCATCATAATAATGGTTTGGAACTGCATTACTTCGTTTTCCATTTCCATTTGTCTCATCTTTAATTGGAACTTTAATAATAAAATAGGAGACATGTATCCTACTACAGCAAACACCATAGAAAGTAACACTTCAAACCATTGCATATATTCTGTATTTATGGTTTGTAGTTTTCCCATTACTCTTTCTGCTGCTGTTGCTATTTCTTCTTCTGTTGCATCTTTATAGTAAGGAGAACGTTCCATTTCATAAACAATTTGTTCTAGTGTGGTATCTTGTTTTCCTCTAAATTTATTTAGGAAATAATTATCTTGTTCTGTTGTTTCCATCGCTTTTTTAGCATCTTTTTCATCCATTTGTCCCATAATATTGTAATCTGTCGTAGGTTCTGTATATACATAGTGAATAGAAACTTGGTGGAATTGGTAAAACAATACCAAAGAAGCAACAAAAGCTACTACTGCAATACAAATACGGTTAATATATATCCATTCCATTTTTTGCTTAGATGCAGAATCTTTTAATAAATCCCTTACTTTACGATAATCTTTGGTTCCTTTTTTCGGAATAAATAAATCTACAAATTTCTTAACAAAAGGAATTTTATATAATTTTGCTTGCCAAGGATTTTCTGTATTTTTAATATTGGTTGCAACAGCTCCATTATCCTTTAACTTTCTAGTTAATAAGTAACAAACAAAAGTGGCAACTAAGATGAGTACTTGTACAATCATTCCGTTTTTTCCGTTATAAAAGCTTTCTGTAAAAGAGAATTGGGATATTGCCCAATTTTTAATTGGTTCTAGACATAACATCGGAACTAATGCAATAACGGACAAGCTTTGGAATACATAATTTAATTTATCTCTTTTTAATAATTCTAGTTGTAATTCTTGTGTAATATTATTTAAATTTTTTAAATATAAGGAACCTCCATCTACTTGACGGTCACCAAACTCCTTTGTCAAATAAGAAATTCCCGCAAATTCTTTCAAATAACTATTTGGTGCAATATCATAATATTTTTCTAATTCCCCTTCTGGGTCATCTGAAATTAATATTTCATATATTTTTTCTGCCTGTCTGGACATTTCTGGTGCATCATCATCTTGCGCTACTTGGTAAATTGCCTCTTCTACCATGTTATATTCATGATAAGCATGACGTATTTCGGAAAAGAAGTTGATTTGTTGTTTTAATAACTCACTATCTATTTTATCTACTCTACCATCAATAAAGGTATCTACCATAAATACTGTGAAAATAAGTAAAATTACTCTTAATAGCGTATTACCACCGGTTAATGCAAAAATAGCAATAATAATTGGTACTAAAGTAAGTAATGTTCTTGTCAAAATTTTAGAACTTTGTGTTCTTGTAATATATTCATCATCTAGGTTGATAATTTCTAGTCTTCTTCTTATTTTTAAAAGGTATCGTCTTAAAAATGGTGTTCTTAAGTAAAATATGTATAACTTCTGATAAATTACTTCCATAGAAAAGGTTTTTGCTTTGGTACCTTCTCTTAGCTGTTGTATATGTTTTACTTCTGCTTTATTTTGTTTCTTCATAATTATCATATAAGCAATAATAACAATAAAGAATAAAGCTCCGGCACCTATCATCATATATAGTATCATGTTGTTATTCATCTTTTTTCTTTAGCACCTCCTTTTGCACTTTCTTTATTTTTCTACTTTTGGTTTTCTTCCACGTTTTTTTGTTTCTTCTGCTTCTCTTTGTTGTCTCATTTCTTCTAATTCTTCTGCTCTTGATTTTAGTTTTGTTCCCCAATTTTCTTCTAGGAATTTATCAAATGCATCTACGTCTGCGTCATCCATGTTCTCACGCATTTCTCGAATATTTTGGTCTGATATTTTGTTGGTAAGTACATAGGTTCCATCTACATATTCCATAATATTTACATAACGATATAATTCTCTATTGGTGCTTTTAGTAAAATAATGTGTTGCATTATCCATAAATTTATCTATTTTTCCTTCTAGTGTTTTTTCTTTACGATGGTCAAAATTATATTCGTTTTTATCTTCTACCGGAATACATTCTGTTACTCTTTCAATATAACGATTTCCTCTAAAGTCTTTTACTAAGTGAATATCAAAGTTTAATACTTGTACAACCTGTTCTTCTGCTGTTCTTTCATCGGTGAACACACCTGTTCTTAACATAGAATTTCTAAGTGCTGTTACTAAGTTTGGAAATGTTTTTGCGTGGTGTGTAAATAAGGTAAACTTAGAAGCTACCTGTGCAGCCTGAATCATCCAAGATGCAACCGGGTCTGTTGCAACCTCTCCGGATAATATTTACAGAACCGTCAGTCTTTTTCTGTACGTCCAAACCTGCTTGTCCAGAAATGGTATCTGTCTCACGGAAAGTAAGAATATTTCTGGTTGGATAAATCTTTCTTAAGTGAAGCTCGAATGCAGTTTCCTGAACCCTTATGTTCATGGTTTCGTATATGTTTTCTATCATACCCATTAACATGGTTGTTTTACCACAACCCTGCTCACCAGTAAGAGAAATAATTCTTGCTCCTTTTACTAAGAATTTTAATAGGTCAATTGCTTTTTCTTTTCCAGGGAAACGAATTAATTGTTCTAGAGTAGCACGTTGTACGTCGAATTTTCTTACAAAGAATGCCCATGTTTCAGAAAAGCTTGGTCTTACAACAACAACACGAGAACCGTCTTTCATTTCGTTAATTTTATAACCATTGGTATCAGATAACTGTCCCGGGTTGTTGTATTTATAAATATTTTGACATACTCTTTTTAGCTCTGCTTCTGTACCAAAAGAAAGAAAAGCTAAACGAATAGAAATACCATGGAAGAATATCCAAATACTGTCACAAGCTCTTGGTACTTTATGCTCCATAATTTGGTCTATGTAATCACTATCTGTTTGTGCAACCTGACTTAAGAAACTCTCTGGAAGACCAGATACACCACCAGATACACCATCTATGTTCATATCTCTTATTTCGTCAATACTACTATATCCTTTGTAATGTTGGTAAATTCTTTGTACTACTACATTTAATTTATCAGAAAATGCCAATAAGAAATTTTCTTTTTCATAGATATCACTAATTTCTTCTGCTGTAATTACATAGCATGGTTTAGAATCTCCTGTTACATATTTTAATTCGTCTAGTTTATATTTTTTTATTAATTGATTAAGAGCTTCGTATCCAAACTCTCTTTTATACATATAAATAATAATATCAAATTTATCTTGTGGTGTTAACAAAGATGGTATATCAAAAGGAATTGCTTTAGAAATATTCGTTTCATCTACGCCATATTCTTGAAACAATAAGTCATAAATTAGCTCTTTTACATATTTCTTATCGTTAACATCACCATAAGTACAGCCTTTTAATGCTTTTTTTAATTCGTACTTTTTATTTTTTCTTCTTTTTAATTCTTCTTCAGAAAGGCCAATATCGTAAAGATTAACTTTTGTAATTTCATCTAATCTTCTTTTTACAAACTCTGTCATTTTTTCTAAGGTATAGGTCTTATCGTCTACATCTACAGATTCTTCTACTGCAGCATTTTTCTTTTTGGTGATAAAATACATTATCAATATAATCGCCCCGACAACAACTACACCAATTAATATAATATTCATTATGGTCATTCGAAAGGCTCCTTTCTATCCTCTTTTGTCTAGATTCTTGTTTGTAATTCTTGTAATTTATATATGATACTTTCCGCTATCTTTTTCACTTCTTGTATAAATACTGCGTTGCGGTCTGCTTTATCTAAATTATGCATTCTTAAAAAGAAATCCGCTATTTTTCCTTCGCTACATGCTTCAAAAAACAAAGTATTATATGGTACATCTAAAGGTTCTTTTTTCATATGATAAAATCTTGCTATGTTTTTTACACTGTATTTTGAAAATTTATCGTATCTTCCTAATAATAGCATAATATTTCTTTTCTTTAAAAATTCTTCTTCTTCTCTTAGTTTTGCAAAATCATTAATTAATCTTAGTCGTTGTGTTAGATTTACCATAATAACATCAGACATTTCTAAAATTTCTTTGTTATATTCTTCATCTAGTCCTTTATTCAAATCTACAAATACCAAATCGTAATATTGGTTTGCTGTTTTTATGATTTCTGGATATATTTTTTTAACTCCCATGTATTCTTCTTCTGTCTTGGATTCTTCTGTGCTAAATAGCACATCTAATCTATCTTTAAACACAATTCTGGTATAATTTGTTACAATTTCTGGTGATGTCTTATTACTAGCTATAATTTTAATTAATCCATCTATTCCAGAATCTAAAGACACTTTTTTATTTCCTGTTATTTCTCTTATTAGTGCTTTAGATTTTGATAAGTCCCAAAAACATTCTTCTAATGTTTTATCTTGATATTTCGTAGACAGTATTAATATTTTGTAATTATGTTCAATTGCCATATAGGTAGCAACTGCCGCCATAGACAATGTTTGTGCTGTTTCATTTTTTTCATTGCTCCAAAAAGTGATAATTGCCATCTTTACACTCCTCTTTCTATTTGTCTCATTACCTTTTTAACCTCTACATTATTAATGTTACCTGCAATTTGCTCTACAATGTAGGCTAATCCTTCTTTGTATTGATTGCTTAACTTTTTTAATTTGATTTTAGAAACTCTTTGGTTTTCTATAATAACGCTTTGGTCTCCTAATTCATATGGAAAATAAATTCTATCTTCATTCCATACAATTTTATATCCTAAAGATAAAAAGTTTAAGTAATCATCATCTTCTTGCAAAATGTGTTTACAGAATAATACTTTGGTAATTGTCAGTGGTTCACGTATTCCGCTTAAAATTTCTAATCCTTTTTTAAGAGAATACATATCAAAAGAAGTCACAAAGTAATTTAAGTCTGCTGTTTTCATATCAAAATTTTCTAGTACTCGGGCATTATCTGTATCTACTAGAGCAATATCATAAGGGAGTACAGCATGAAGTGGTATGCCCAAATACTCTTTTATTTTGTCAAAATCGTCAAATCCTACAGCAACATCCATTCCTTCGTATTCAGTCACATAAGTAGTAGTAGGATTTATGACTGGCACAATGTATTTTGCTTTTTGATTTAAAGTAGAATCAATCACAATTACTTTTTTACCAATTGTTGTTAAAATTTTCGCAATATAGATAATAAAATCTGTTTTATCAAAAGCTCCTATAAATCCTATTTTCTTCATTGTATACTCCCTTTCCTAAATTTATACTCCAGCGCCCATTGCTTCTAAGTATCTTACTCTTTCATCTTGTTGTACTTTTAATTCTTCTTGTACTGCTGCTTCTACATTATCTTGTGCATCTTCTGCATTAGCATTTACTTGGTTTTGAATATCTTGTCTATTATCTCCAGAAGTAGCTTGTCTTGCAGATAATTCTTCTTTTGCTTTTTGAATAATGTTTGGATCTCTGTTAATTGCACCAATTACTTCATTGCTTGGTATGTAGGTTGGTGTCGCAGCATCTTGTAATCCTGGTTCTACATATCTTGTTACATATAATTTTGCTCCTGGTACAATGTAAGATTCCACAATAGCATTGCTCATTAATAAGATTTCATCTTCTCTTAATTGTAACCAAATAGAGCTTTCAGAAGGAACTCCTCCTATCATTGGAATTGTTATTTGTTTTTTAGAAACAACAAGATAATCTAATCCATTTGGTAGTTGCAGACGAACATCTACATATTCCTGATCCTCTATTTGTGTTGGAAGAGCAATCATATTATATTCTACTGTACGTAAATTTCTAGTATCTTCTACAGAAGTATCTATTAACATATCTGTTGTAATAATTGTTCCTGCTTCTATATTAATTTTAGCGTTTTTTAAATTTAAAATGCTTTCTTCCCCTGTTTCTGCATTTTGCACAATTTCTTCAAACTCACTAGAGCCCGAAATCATGTTGCTAGGGATAGCATCTTTTGATACTTGTACCATTTGAATATCTTCTGGTTTAATGGTTTCACCAGATTTTATTTGACGATTGGCAACATAAGCTGTTGTTATTGTTGCTAATTGTGCTTCTTGTTCGCTCTTAATTTTGCCTAATTGAATTACTAAGAATGCAATAATCAAACCAGATATAATTAAACAAATTAAGAAACCTAATAAAAATGAATTTTTTGCTTTTCTTTGCATAGGGTTTACAGCCATTTTAAATTCCTCCTTAAATCTATCTAAAAGTATTTTAGACACAATATTCCTACTCTACTTATTGTACAACAAATTGTGACTAAAAACAATAAAAATACTGTCCTGTAATTCAAAAATAATATTTTTGTAATATATTTGTAATATATTTAAAAAATTTTTCTATTTTCTATTTTCTTCCACCTAGAAACATGATAAAATATTAGTGTATATTTTAGAAAAAGGAGGAATTACAAAAAAACATGTTATTATTACAAGATATTTCTTTTAATAGAGATAATAAACAAATATTAAGTCATATCAATCTTCGTATAGATACTGGCAAATTTGTCGCTATTACTGGTCCTAATGGTTCTGGAAAATCGACTCTTGCCAAAATTATTATGGGAATGGAAAAACCGGATTCTGGTGCCATCCTTTTTGATGGACAAGATATTACTTCTATGGACATTACACAAAGAGCTAAACTAGGAATTGGTTTTGCTTTTCAACAACCAGTTAAATTTAAGGGGCTTACCGTACAAGATTTAATTGAACTTGCTACCGGAAATAAAATCAAATTTTCCGAAGCCTGTGACTACTTGTCTGACGTAGGCCTTTGTGCAAAAGAATATATTCACCGTGAAATTAACGACAGTCTTTCTGGTGGAGAATTAAAGCGAATTGAAATTGCTATGTTAGAAGCTAAAAAATCCAAATTTACTATTTTTGATGAACCTGAAGCAGGAATTGATATTTGGAGCTTTAATAATTTAATTCAAGTATTTGAGAAAATGCATGATGAAATTAAGGGCTCTATTGTTGTTATTTCTCATCAAGAAAAACTACTTTCTATTGCAGATGAAATTGTATTATTAAATAGTGGAAAAGTAGTAAACCACGGAAAACGTGAGGAAATATTACCACTTCTTTTAACTACCAATCGTAGTTGTTCTCGTTTTCGTGAGCTAGAAGGAGGTGCTACAAAATGTCATTAGATTCTTTAGAAAAACATATGTTAAAACAAATTGCAGACATAGAAGAAGTGCCAATGGGAGCCTATAATATTCGTAAAGACGGAAAAGGAATTGCCAGAAACACCACAAGTAATATTGATATTGTTCCTAAAAAAGATAAACCAGGTATTGATATTATTATTAAAGAAAATACCAAAAATGAAAGTGTGCATATTCCCGTTATTTTAACAGCAGAAGGTTTAAAAGATGTGGTTTATAACGACTTTTATATTGGTAAAAATGCAGATGTAGTCATTGTTGCTGGATGTGGTATTCATAATAACTATTGCGAAACATCAGAACATGATGGTATTCACACCTTCCATTTAGAGGAAAATTGTAAAGTACGTTACGTAGAAAAACATTATGGTGAAGGAGATGGCACTGGAAAGCGTATTTTAAATCCAGAAACCATTATTTTTCAGAAGAAAGGTTCTTCTTTTGAAATGGAAACCGTACAAATAAAAGGAGTAGATTCTACTGTTCGTAACACAGTTGCTCATTTAGAAGAGGATACCAATTTAGTCATTACAGAACGCTTAATGACACATGGAACGCAACATGCTAAAACAAGCTTTGAAGTAAACTTAAATGGCGAAAATTCTAGTACACATGTTACTTCTCGTTCTGTTGCCAAAGAAAATTCTACCCAAGAATTTATTTCCAAAGTAATTGGAAATACTAAGTCTTTTGGACATGTAGAATGTGATGCGATTATTATGGATAAAGCAAAAGTTATTTCTACACCAGAAATTGTTGCTAACCATTTAGATGCTAATCTTATTCACGAAGCTGCGATTGGAAAAATTGCAGGAGATCAAATTATTAAACTCATGACACTAGGTCTTACCGAACAAGAAGCAGAAGAACAAATTATTAATGGCTTTTTGAAATAGAAAACAAAGAAAACAAAAAAGAAGCTTCTAAGCCTTTATGGGCATAAGCTTCTTTTTTATTTTGCTTCTTCTGGCGGATTTAAAATACTTTGTATTTCCTCATCTTGTTTTAATTCTTCTACCATAAACTCTGCTGCTTTTGTACTTTTGCGAATAGCAGTAATTACTATTTCTTTATCGGAACGTAATCTTTTACTCGCATATTTTAAAATAATTGGTTTATTCTTTACAGCCTCTAATACTACTTCTTTATCATCTCTTAATCTTCTACTTGCATAATACAAAATTTGTCCATCATTTTTTACCGCTTCTAATATTACATCTTTATCATCACGTAATCTGTCACTTGCATAACAGCCTGTCCATCCTGCCTGCTTTACAGAAGCTAATAAAACATCTTTATCATCTTTTAATCGTTTACTAGAAAACTCTAATGCTCCTCCATCTTTTTTTACTGCTTCTAAAACAATATCTTTATCATCTTGTAATGCAGGGGATGCCCATTCTAGCAAAAGTGGATTTTCTTGTATTGCCTGTAATACAAACTCCTTATTATCATTTTCCTCTCTTACTTGTTCTGGTGTAATCATTCTTTTTTCCTCCCATTGGTATTGTAACAATATTTTGCTTGTATTGCAATCCCATTCTTCTTTTCCTTATGATACTGTATGTGTCAAGTGAATGTAGGCAATTTTTTTAT
>UMJJ01012524.1_pt1 | contig 25077 bp, 29 predicted proteins | sample 1966051 | NCBI WGS metagenome assembly UMJJ01 (sample SAMEA4836147, study PRJEB28245) | human gut metagenome | biome: gut microbiome; material: fecal sample | place: Denmark | collected 2008
TTTTAGTGAAATATTCAAAAATTATTGACAGTTTGGCCATTTGGAGGTCAGAAAAGATGCTATAGCATACTTGCTCCAATTATTCCTGCATTATTTTTTAGAGTAGCTAATTGTATTGGAATACTTTCTCTTTTGTTAAATAACATTCCTTTTTCTATTATTTTTGTCGTTGTTTTTGGAAGTAGAAAACTACTATAGTGTACAAAACTACCTCCTATACTTATTTTCTCTGGTTCAAATAGGTTCATAATATTACTAAGTCCTATTGCCAAATAGTCGGTATAGTCTTCTATTACTTTTTGTATTTCTTGGTTATTTTTTCCTAATTCTCTTATGATATATTCTACAATTTCATGTCCTCTTACGCTTTCTTCTAATCCTAAAATATTTCTAACTTTTTGACGTAATCTTTTAATAGAACAATAGGTTTCAAAACACCCTTTACTGCCACAGTTACATTGTCTTCCATCTTTTTCTAGTATCATGTGGCCAAATTCAAACCCTGGATTAGTTTTAGGCATTACCAATTTTTCTTGATATATATAGGCACCTCCAATTCCTGTGCCAATTGTTAAAAACACAGCATCTTGAACGTCTTGTAGACTTCCGTACTTTTGCTCTGCTAAAGAGCTGCAAGTAACATCGTTATTTCCTACTACTGGTATATGGTATTTTACTTGTATTTTAGTTTCTATTGCTAGTTCTTCTATTCCTAAATTAACAGCATGTAGAATACAACCATTTTGATAAATTCCTGGAGTTGCAATTCCTATTTGTGAAATAAATTCTTTGTTAAGACCTGTTTCTTCAAAAATTTCATCTATTTTTTCTAAAATAGTATCTATAATAAATTTTTGGACACGTCCTTCTTCTTTATATTTTTGCAAAATATCTGCTCCCTTTTTTACAAGCAATTTTCCTTCTTCTGAAACTAATCCAACTGCTACATGGCTTCCGCCTAAATCAATTCCAATTCTCATATTTTTTCCTCTTTCTTTTTAGAAAAAGACAGGTTAAAATCCCTGTCTTTTTCTCTTTTATGGTACAACGAATTTTTAAGTTTCTTTAAGTTTTGCTAATTATCACTCCATTGTACACTTTTATTTTTTATACTCCTGCTGCGGAGATTAAGAAGGTACCCATATATACTTGAATACATGGTACTAATACAACTAGTACGAAGAATATTAGTACAATACCAACAATAACATAAACAATTTGTGGTAATGTTTTCATAATTTTTTCCATTGTATTATCCATATCAATTTCCATATATTCTAGTAACTTTTGCATCATCTCAGATAAGTCCGTTTGCATACCTATTTTTAACATTTCGGTTGTCATGGCACTAGATAAACCAGCTTTTTCAAAAGGTTCTATCCAAGAGCCACCAACATAAATATTGTTAATTGCTGTTTCTACGATAGAAAGCATAACATAATTTTGTACAACATTTTTACTTACTTCCAGCGAATCTTGAATTCTCATACCATTTTGTAAATTCAAGAGCATTGCTCGCATTAATCTAGTAAAATCAATAGAGTAAATCAGTTTTCCAAATACCGGCATGACATATTTAAAATAATCAAAATTGTATTGCCCTTTAGGAGTATGAATATAAAATATAATGGCAGCTGCTATCACAGCAATGATGGCAACTGGAATATACCAGTGTGCAATTACTCCATCAACAAAATTAGAAAACCAAATGGTAATAGCCGGTAAAGTTTCTGTTGTTCCTACAGCATCAAATACACTTTGAATAGCTGGTATAGCAACAAGTGTACCTGCAATTAATAATACAATTAATAACACAAATTGTATGATATTGGGTAGTAAAATAGAACGTAATCTTCGTTTTAATTTTTCTGTGTCGTCTAAATATTTAACAGCTTGCATTAACGAATTGGTTAATGAACCAGATAATTCTCCTACCTTTATCATATTTACATAGACATAGGAAAATACGTTAGGAAAAATATTAGAATAATATTCCATGGTGACATACATATTTTCACCAGCTTCTACACCAGCAATAATATCCTCTAATATTGTTCGCAATGTTAGGTTTTCGGTACTTTCTAAAATAGTGGATAATGCATGAATATTATTAAAATTTGCCTTTTTTAACAAGTAGAAATTTTGTGTAAAAATAGATAAATCACGAATGGTAAGCGGTTCTGTTTTGGATAATGCCATATTAATTTTGTCTATGGTAGAAACTCTTTTTCCTCTACTTTGTGCTAAGTTGGCTGTATTCACGTTTTTTAATATTTCTTCTACATTATTAATATTTCTTCTTCTTGCTCTTGTTTTGCCTGTTTTACGAATCACATCATGTGATACTACACTAATAGGCATTAAGTCATTATGTTTCAGACGTTTAATAAGAGCTTGTTTACTAACATCTTCTACTCGGTTTCGAACAATGACTCCATTTTTATCTACTGCTCTATACGTAAACTCTGGCACTTCTTTTCCCCCTTTTCTTCTTTCTAATTATTTTTATGTATTCTTAATTGCATTATGGTTCTATTTAAAGTTTCTATATTTTTTTCTTCTATTTGTGCTTTGGCTTGTTCTAGTGTAATTACATCATCTACAAATAGTTTAGCTATAGAATTTATAAGACCAATACTTCCTTTTTCTAAGTTACTTTGAATAGCATCTTCTATTTCAGAAACACTTATTTTTTCTTTTCTAATAATTCCAGAAACAATATTATCTACCACCATTACTTCTGGTACCAACACTAATTTACCACTTGTTCCTTTTAATAATCTTTGAGAAACTACTAGTTTTAATAGTGCAGAAATTAAATATTTGATACTGGTTTGGTCTTTAACATCATAAAAGTTAATCATTCTGTCTATGGTTTCCGCACAAGATTTGGTGTGTAATGTTCCAATTACCAAATGTCCAGATTCAGCTGTTTCTATTGCTGCATCCATGGTTTCTCTATCTCGAATTTCTCCTATTACTAGAATATCACAGTCCTCACGTAAAGAGTTTTTTACACCATCACTAAAGGTAAGACAATCTCTACCTGGACCTATTTCTTTTTGCACAATAATAGATTTTTTAGAAACATGTTTATATTCTACTGGATTCTCTAAAGTTAATATTTTTCTATTTTGCGTTTCATTAATTTCATTAATAAGTGCATTTAATGTTGTTGTTTTACCAGAATTGGTTTTTCCAGTAACCAAAATAAGTCCTTGTGGTTGATATGTCATTCTACGAACAATATCTGGCACTCCTAAATCCTCGTATTTTGGTAATGTATTTTTTATTAATCTTAGTGTAAAAATTGGTACTTCATTGGAAAGCGAAATATTTACTCTTAAACGAATATCCTTATATTCAAAAGACGAGTCCAATTTTTTTGTTTGTTTAAAAACTGTATCTCTATCCAAATTTCCTCTAACAAAATAATCATAAACATCATATAAATCGTCCGGTGTTAATACTTCCATGTCTTCTATCGGTTTTAGCTCGCGGATAATTCTAAGCATTGGTTTTAAGTCACAAATTAAATGTACATCAGATGCATCTTTTTCTATGGCAGTGTCTAAAATTTTATCAATATCTATCATTAGTATTCCTCCTATCCCTTAAATCATAACTGTTAAAATTTTGTTTCTTCTATTTTAATAAATCAACAGTTTTTTATTTAATTCTTCTAGTGTAGTAGTACCATTTATTACTTTTTTTATACCATCAATTACTAGTGGTTCATATCCTTCTTTCATTGCTTGTTCTCGAATTTCAATCGTTGAGCTATTGTTTACAATCATTTCGCGAAGGTTATCTGTTAATATTAAGACTTCAAAAACAGCAATTCTATCGTAATATCCCGTATTATTACATTTTGGGCATCCTACTGCTTCGTATGTTGTTTTACCTGCTAAATCTATTGGAAGATTATATTTCTTAATAATAGATTCTAACACTGCTTTTTCTTGTTCGGTATATTCTCTTTCTCTTTTACAATTTGGGCATAAACGTCTTACTAGTCTTTGGGATACGGAAGTTGCAAGTGTACTCGCAATATCATAATTAGAAACTCCCATTTTTCTTAGTCTTGTTAATACCTCAATACTATCAATTGTATGGATAGTAGAAAGTACATAATGACCTGTTTGTCCTGCTTGCATTGCAATTTCTGCTGTTTCATTATCACGAATTTCTCCTACTAAAATAATATCCGGATCTTGTCTTAATACGGTACGAAGAGAATCCGAAAAAGTTGTTCTTGGATCTATCTCAATTTGATTTAGTCCTTCTATTCGGATTTCTACCGGATCTTCGATAGTTGTAATATTAATTTCCGGTCTATTTAAATAGTCTATAATACTATATAAGGTAGTTGTTTTTCCTTCTCCTGTAGGAGCTGCAACTAGAGTAATACTATTTCTTTTATTAAATGCTTTGTTTACTAATTGGTCATCCTCTGGAAAACCAAGTTCAAATAGTCTTTTAATATCCGTATTCTTTTTTAATAAACGTAAAACAAATTTTTCTCCATAGACATTTTTTTGAGAAGACACACGAATATTATAATCTGGATATACCAAAATTCTACCATCTTGTGCTTCTTGTTTTTCCTGATGCATGTTAGAAATAGCCTTTAATCTACCAATAATTTGGGATTGTTTTTCATTTTCTATGGTAACAGCAGTATATAGTTCTCCATCTATTCGATAACGAACTCTTACTTCATGTTCCATTGGTTCTATATGAATATCACTTGCTCTTTTTTCCATCGCTGTTTTAATAATGCTGTCCACAAGCTCTGTAATATTACTATTGGTATTAATTTTTTCGTTAGCTACTCCTTCTAAAGAAGTTAAGATTTTCTCAATATTACTTTCAAATGTAATATATTTTTCCATTACTAGTCCTTTATTTAACAATAAAAGACGAACGGTTTCAATTGCTCTTTTATTAGAAGTATCTGCAAAACAAACCTTTATTCTTCCAGCTACAATATCAAACGGAATTGCTTTATTGTTTTTTGCAATGTCAATAGAGATATAATCGGTTACATTAATTGTAATATCTTTCGCAGTTAAATAAATAGCTTTTTCATCTAGAATTTCTCCAATTGTTTGAATAAGTACCCTACTATCGCACAAGCCTAATATATTAATAATATCTCCTAATTTTTTATTTGGATATTGTTTTTGATAATCTAATGCTTTTTCTATATCAAGTTCTGTTATAAGGCCTCTTTTTACAAGCTCAATTCCTATTGGTTGTCTTTTTTTAGCATCCATATCGATTCCTCCTTTGTTCCTTTCTTACTATTTTATTATACTGTAATTAGATAGGTTTGAATAGCTATTTTGGTATATTACATAATATTACCAATAACGGAGTACATAGTCGGTAAAAAGCGTAAGATTGGTGTTTCCCGGTATCGCAATTCTTACCGTAACAATTTCCTTTTCTCCTTGTTTTTTACTCTCAAAATTTAATAATTCTATATTTCTTAAAATTTCTGCTCCATTACGATACAGTCGTTTTCCTAAGTATTGATAACTTGTTCCATCAGAAAATATAATTTTATCACCAGTACAACTTGTAACTGCTATATCTTCTTTTTTGATATCTCCTAAAAAGTACATATTAAAAGCAGTATAAATTTCTGAGTTTTTTCCTGTTCCACTTACTATTTTTATATTTTTGTAAAAATAGGTGCTAACAAGAGTGATAATGCTAATAATAATTGTAATACCTAGGACATATACTACTAATGAAGTTAAGGTAATTCCTTTTTCTGAACGCATATTTCCTCCTATTCTTTTACCTTTAATTTGCTAATTTCTATTGTTTCTGTTTTTCCTACCACATCATAGTTTACTGTTACGGTTACGGTTTTTATAATATCTTTTGCACCTGCATGTGTGTCTTTGTAATTTTCTATTGAAAATTGAATAGAAAAAGCAGAATCTATTTGTGAGTTATCACGGATACTTTCTAAGTTTTCTACCGTTACAGAGTCATAATCCGCTTTATCGGTATATTCTAAAAATTGTATAATATAACTAACAGCTGTTGCGGCATACTGATTTTCGGCCGAAATAACAAATGCTTGATACATTCCTACTATGATAATAGAAGAAAATAATACAATAATAATAACGGAAATTATAATATCTGTACCAGCTACTCCTCTTTCTTGCCTGCATTTTTTTTGAATCATATTATCCTCCACATATATATGTAATATAAAAATTCGTTACAATCCAAACAATGAGATTAATCGTACAAAAGTAAAATCCAAAACGAAAATCTTGCATTACTTGTTTGTCTGTTTTTACATACTTTGCCCTTTTTGATGTGATTTTATGAATAAAAATAGTAATAGGTATGCATAGTAAAAAGAAAAGGCAAGTAACAACAAAAACAAATTCTCCTGTAAATAATATTGTATATATTACAAGAGTAAGTACTTGTAACCAATAATAATTTTTCCCCTTCTTCTTTAACAAAAAGGTATCTACTGCTAATAAAATACATAGCAAAGCAAGATATATAACATATCTATATATATTAGCTTTTTCTACTACATATAGATAAATCATATATATTGTAGCAGTAATAATTCCAAAGAGTAAAACGCTTTTTGGAATATATCTTTTTTCTTTATCAATACCAGCAATAATAAACAATGTGGATATATACATTGCTCCAAAAATGAAATAAACAAGTTTACTAATTTCTAATGTATAGAATTCAAAACGAATAGAAAGGGCTAATAGTAAAAAAATTACCCCAGAAAAAATTTCTAATAAAAAATAGCGTGGTCTTATTTTGGTTTTACAATATCTACATTTTCCTCCTAAAAAAAGATAGCTAAAAATAGGAATTAAATCTGCAATTCCTAGTTTGTGATGACAGTTAGGGCAAAGAGAATGTTCATGTGTAATATCTTGTTTTAATGGAATTCTGTATACTGCTAATGTAAAGAAACTACCAAAAAAACTACCCATAATAAAAATTAGTAAATAGATAATTAGTTCCATTGTTTTTCCTCTTACTTAATTTAAACTTGGCATATACATTATAAGCTATAATGCATATGCCAATGTTCCTTCATTTATTTTTACAAAACTATTTGTTAAATTCCATTCATATAATTACTTAAGTTTTGTAATTCTTCGTTTTCTCGATTTTGAGCATTTCCCATGTTAGTTTTTGCATCTTGAGCTTTGTGGATAACACCATTATCACTTACTACTAATGAGATTGTTACACCAGCTAGAATTAATAATACAATAATAGTAATAACTAAAGCTACTAATGTAATACCCTTTTCTTTCTTAAACATAAAAATTCCTCCTTATAGTTTGTTTTGTGTATATCTATATAAATAATAAATATAACCTAAATTTATTTTCCTCCGGTACTCGGATAATAATTTCCTGTTCCTCCACCTGTTTGTGTGTTGGAACCAGATTGTGAATTTCCTGATTGTGGATTATCTGTTCCGGATGTATCTTCAGAAGTATTAGCAAACGGATTTACTTTACCTGGGTTATAGCTTCCGCTATTTTGGTATACTTTTAAATCAGATGCATCTACTTCATAAACAATATTAACTTTTTGCATATTTTCTTCTGCTTCTGCTTGCTCTTTTAATTCATTTACTTCTTTTGTAGGAGTATAAGCTACTTGTCCTGGCAATAATTTATTGGTTGGAATATAGTTATAAAATAATACTCCTAAGATTAATACAATTGCAAGAGCTAACAAAATAATAATGAAAATTTCTTTTAAAATTCTAGTAAGTTTCATCTACTTAATCCTACCTTTCTTTATTCTTGTGTTGTATCGGTATTATCTTCAGAATTTGCTGTTCTTGTTGTAGCATTGTCATCTGTACTTGTACCTGCATCGGTATTGGTATCAGTATCAGTATTGGTAGTAGTAGTCTGCGTACTATTTTGAACCATAGATTTATCAATATTAATAGCAATATCAGATACTAAAAAACTTGCTTGCAAATTAGTATCAGAAGAACCTGGAATTAATTTAAAGTTTTCTATTTTAAATCCTAGTTCTGAATCATTTTCTAGTGCATACACGAAATCAGAAACACTAACATATTGTCCATTTACTACAAAATTAATATTAAATAAATTAATATTGGAAGTGGATGTGCTACTATTGGTGATTCGCATATCTATTTTTACTCCATTTTTACGAGCATGATTTCCTATTTTTACTTGTAATGTTTCTAATTCGTAAGAAATTTCTTGATAAGCTAGTGCTAACTCTGCTTCTGTACTAATACTTGCTTTATCTAAATAATCTTGTTTCGCTTTTTTTACATTTTCTTCTTGTTCTCTTAACGTTTTCATTGCATTCAAATAGTCAGAATTAGCAAGTTTATCTGCTTGTACAATAAGTTCGTCTGTATTATCATTTCTTTGTTCAATCTGTTTTATACTTAATATATCAAAATCACCAAGTGAAATGCCATTAATTAGTGCATATCCACACAAGACTCCTAATAGTAAGATAATAATCAAAATTAGTATTTTTTTCATGGCAACTCACCTTCTATCACAGTTTTTACAACGTCTCCTTCTTTATACATTTGCTGAGACACTACATTATATAAGATTTCATTTGTCTTAATTGCAGATTTAAAATATCCTAATTGCTCATACTGTGTAGATTGAGCATTAATACGAATTTTATTGTCTGAATAATTTTCTATTGCAGTAATTTGTACTGCTTCTGGTACTCTTACCATAATTTGACTAAGTAATGTAGGAATTGCATTTTTAGTTTGATTAATAGCATTTACCTTTTCTGCCATTTCTTCTAGATTTCTAGACAATTTTTCATAACTAGCTTGGCTTTCTTTTAATCCATCAATATCTGCCTGTACTTTGCTTATTTCTCTTTGGGTATCAGAAATATATTGTTGTATTTCTTCATCTTTTGCATCATACATGTGTTCTAAGGTAATAGAAAAACCGCTGTACGTAAGAATGATAATTAAAATTCCAATAGCAAACGTAATAAGTCCTCTTTCTGTTCTGTCTAGTTGTTCTCCTAAATCGTTACGTAAGTTAAATTTTCCAGATTTGCTTTTTTTGCCATTTTTGTTACTTTTTTCTGACGAACCTCCAAAGAAATCTGGGAGTTTATCGGATAATGTTTGTTTTTTAAAGTTCATTCCTTTAATGCCTTCTCCTAAGCCTTGTAAAGCTAGAGCAATAGCGGAATTTACTTCTATATAGTCCTTAATATTCACTTTTGCAACCAATTCATTAATAAAATACGGTTTTAATATTTCGCACTTTGTTGTTCTTAAATATTCTTGGAAATATAAATCAATATTGCTAATAACACATGCTGTACCAGTTAAATATATTTTATCAATTTTGCTTAAACTTTCATCTGTTATTTCTTTTACTTGTGTTGCAATATTGTACAATGTTGGCATAATTTGCTCTAAGTAAAGATTTTCTTCTTCTTGCAATTCTTTTCCTTCCATTGTATAAATCGTAGAATTTTTGCAAATTTCATATGCTTTAGAAAAAGAATTTTCTCTTTCATTTATCTGTGCTAAAATATCAGATGAACCTTGGTCTAAGTTTACAACATCATATAATTTTCCATCTATAATTTTGGTTATTGTAGTTTTATTTTCTATATTTACAATCAAAATATTTTCTTTTGGTTTAAAATCTACCAAGTTAGATATACTAATAGATAATGGGGAAATGGTTGTTAAACGATTTCCTTCTAATTGTTGTAATCTTTTGTTAATTTCCATCTTGTTGGCAGAAACATGTATTACTTTTATTTTTTCCTTATCTTCAAAACTATTTACCAATACATAGCGAGATTCCAAAGAATTTTCGTTTATTCCTTGGTCCGTACAATAAGAACTAAATTCTGTTTCTACCGCTTTTTGCATATCTTTTTTGTTAATTAAGCTAAACATATAAAAATAGTTATACATTTCTTGTGATAAGTTAACACTAATTGGAATTTTGAAGCTATAAGTTTCGCTAATGATTTGTTTGATTGCTTCATTAAGTTTGTCATAGAATTTGATGCCAAATGCTTCTACTTTTATTGCTTCTCGTTCTTTAGACACTTTAGCATATTTAATTAAATTGTTTTCAATATATAACCCCAAACAACTCGGCATTTTGTTCTCCTTTGTAAACTAATTTTCTATATATATGTTCTACAAAAAAATACAAAATAATACTTGATTTTTTTGTCTTTTTTTCTATTTTTTGTTTTGCTTATTTTTTAAACATAATTAGATATTTTATGCTTTTATTTTATCGTTTTTTTTAGAAAAGTCAATACGTTTAACCGAATCGTAATAAAAATGTAATATGTTTGTAACATTGTCTTTTTTCATGCTTTTTGCAAAAAAAGAAACAAAAAAATTGTTCTTTTTGTTTCTTTTTCTTTTTATTTAATAAGAAGTGCTATTAAAATGATAATTCCAAAAATAACACGATAAATGGCAAATCCTTTAAAGCTTCCTTTTTGTAAATAATTTAATAAGAATTTAATTACTATAATTCCTACGATAAAACTTGCAAACACTCCCACAAAAAATGGTATGTTAAATACAAAGTCTTTCATTTTTAATAAAGTGGCTCCTAATACGATTGGTGCAGAAAGCATGAAAGAATATTTCGCACAAGATTTTCTTTCTACTCCTAATAATCGTCCTGTTGTCATGGTAATTCCAGATCTAGATACTCCTGGAATAAAAGCAAGTGCTTGTGATAATCCAATTAAAAATGTTTGTTTAAATGTCATATTTTCGTATTTTGTATTTGATTTTGCATTTTTATCTACCAAATAAAGAATGATACCCATTACAATAAGTGCTATTGCAATAATAAGTGGTTTTGTTAATACTCCTTCTGCAAAATGATCTAATAAAAATCCTATAATTCCTCCTGGTATGGTTGCAATCACAATATACCAAAACATTTTTCCTTCTGTTGTTTTTTCTTTTTTCACTACTTGGTTCCAGCCACCTTTAATAAGGGCAATCCAATCTTTAAAAAAGAAGATGGCAATAGCTAATAGTGTTCCAAAATGTAATGCTACATCAAATCCTTCAAATGCAGTTACAAATTGTTCGGAATTAGTCCAACCTAGTAACCACGGGATAATATTTAAGTGAGCAGAACTAGAAATTGGTAATAATTCTGTTAGTCCTTGTATAATTCCTAAAATAAGTGCTTGTAATATACTCATCTTTTTTTCCTCTCTTTCTTTTGTTATTACATTTCTTTTATCATGTTATATAAAGTATCTTTAATAAATTCTGCTGAGGTAATTGGTGCCACTTTTCCCGGTAAAGATAATGCCCAAATTAATTTAATACCTAACTTTTTAGCAGCCATTTTATCTATTCCACCTGGATTAGATGCTAAGTCGATAATGAGAACATCTTCTTTTACTTTTTGTAATTCTGCTTCTTTTAAAATAGTTACTGGTATGGTGTTAATAATAATATCAAATTTTCCAAGGTAATTGTCTAGTTCTTTCAAATGTACAGAATTGTATCCATATGCTTTAATCCATGCCAAGTCTGTATCTTTTCTTGCTTCGCAATATACTTGTGCACCAATTCCTTTTAAAATATTAGATAATATTTTTCCTACTCTTCCAAATCCCATTACCAACACTTTGCTACCATGTAATGTTCTTGTTGTTTCTTCCATTGCTATTTGAATAGCTCCTTCTGCTGTAGATATAGTATTTAATACTGCTAATTCTTCCCTTGCCATAATATCCAGTATTTGTACATTGTTCCACTTTTCTATTAAGCTTTGCTTAATACTTCCGGCAATTACTTTTTTACCATCTAATTTTGAAAACAGTTCTTCTACTGTAATACAAGTATCACTAAATGGTGTATTAATATCTTTTCCATTGCTAGATAACGGAATTGGTCCTATTACTAATTCTGCTCCTTCTATTGCTTCTTCCATAGAAGAACATTTTTTTATGGTTTCTAATTTATTTAAATTTTCTGCTTTATCTAATGCAAATGTTTTAATAAGAAAACCATCTTCAGCAAGTAATTCTGCTAATTTTGCTATTCTTAAATCTCCACCAATAATTGTTATGTTTTTCATTTTCCTCATCCCTTGTTTTGTATTTAGGTTTTTATTGGTACCTATAACCTTTACTTAGTATATTCTACTTTGTCTGTTTTATGTCATTATTCTTCTTGTCTTTCTTTTTGTTCTTGTTCGTAAGATATTTCGTCTTTTTTCTTTTCAATACGAATATCACGATAGCTTAATGTTCCAACAATTTCTTGTGTTTCTTTTAAATGCCTCCATGTAATTTGTTCCATTTTGCTAGCTTTTCCTTTGTCTTTTACTTCATCTACTTCTTTATTTGGTATTATAATGTATTTTTTTATTGGAATAAAAATAGCATCTTCCTCTGCTAATTTTGCTACCGAAATATCTAGGTCAATTGCTAAATTTAAATAGGTTACTGCTTTTTCTTGTTCTCCTTTTAGCATTGCTATTTTAGCTAGGTAATAATAAGAACCAGCTTCTACTTCTTCTCCTGGAATACTTTTCAAAAAATAATTTTCCGCTTCCTCTAAATCATCATATATCATAGCAATTTGTGCTAGGTCATAATATCCATGATACAATAAGGTATTTAATTCTGCTGCTTTTTCGTAATTATTTTTTGCATTTTGAAAATCGTTTAGCATGGTATAGGTCATTCCCAATGCATAATAAATATCATATTCTATGGCATTATATTTTAATGCTTCTTTGTAAATAGTAATAGCTTCTTTGTATCTTTCTTCTTCAAACAGGATTTCTCCGAAGTAGTAAAGATGCTTTTGTGTAATCTGGCTTAAGTTCTAGTAAGTTATCTAACATAAGAGCCGCTTCATTTTGTCTTCCACATTGTTTTAACAAATCGGATATAACAAAATAGGACTGATAGTCTTTTTTATTAATATCTATTGCTGTTACATATTCTTCAATCCCCTTTTCCTTTTCCCCTTCTTTTACTAGAATTTCTGCCAAAAATTTATGCCCTAAATAAGATTGTGGATATTTGTTGATTAATTTTTCTAAATGTTTTTTTGCAGTAGCCGTATCTCCCAATAAAAAACTTATTTTTGCTTTTGCCATTTGTAGACATTCTGCAAAATTAAATCCTCTCCATTCTATTCCTAAAATAATAAGAGGAAGTAACACAGATAGTAAGTATATTAGTATATGGAGTAGAAGTGTCAGTTCTTTTGAACAAATTAAGCTAATAAAGTTAATGGTAATTCCTATTACTTGTATTACTAATAATACAAGGTAAGAAGTGTCATTTTTTATAATCATTTTTAGAAAGATAAAAATAAAAAGAGTGAAAGCTAGCAAATTGAAAATAATAATTTCAATCATATTAGATTTCCCTCCTTCTTTTTTTCATTTTCTTTTTATTTTCTTTTGCTTTTATTTTAAAAATTCTTTTTTGTAATTTTCGATACAATCTTGGATGATTTTTTCTGCATCTTCTCTTCCTAGTATTTTTTCTACCATGGTTTGTTTTCCTTCTAGTTGTTTATATACTTCAAAGAAGTGCATAATTTCTGCTGATATATGATTTGGTACTTCAGTAATATCTTGATAACAATTTAAGAAAGGATCTTTTTTAGCAACTGCTACAATCTTTTCGTCAAATTCGTTATTATCAATCATTTTTATTACTCCAATAGGATAACATTCTACCAAAGTTAATGGTATGATGTTTTCTTGGCATAGTACTAATACATCTAATGGGTCATGATCCCCTGCATAGGTTCTTGGAATAAATCCATAATTTGCAGGATAATGTGTCGCTGTATATAATACTCTGTCTAATTTTAACATTCCTGTTTCCTTGTCCAATTCATACTTGTTTTTGCAACCTTTTGAAATTTCAATAACTGCTAAAAAATCATCTTTTTGTATTCTTTCTTCTTTTACGTCATGCCATACGTTCATTTTGTATCATTTCCTTTCTTCATTTTTAGTATATCTATTTTATGACAAATTTTCCAAATTGTCTAGTCCTAAGCCAAAATTTTTGCATTTTTAGACAAAAAAAGCATCTTGAGCTAAGATGCTTTTTTAAGTTATATTCCCATAATATTATATCCATTATCTGCATAAATTATTTGGCCTGTGATGCTACTTGCCATGTCAGATAGTAAGAAACTTACTACATTTCCTACTTCTTCTATGGTTACATTTCTCTTAAGTGGTGCTTTTTCTTCTACCACATCTAATATTTTTCCAAAGTCTTTAATTCCTTTTGCAGAAAGTGTTTTGATTGGTCCTGCTGAAACGGCGTTTACACGAATACTTTCTTTTCCTAAATTATCGGCTAAGTAACGCACACTAGCTTCTAGGGCAGCTTTTGCGATTCCCATTACATTATAGCCTTCTAGTACTTTGGTAGAACCATAATAGGTTAAAGATACTAAACTTGCATTTGGATTTAAAACTTCCTTAGCATATCTTGCTACTGCTACAAAAGAATAACTGCTAATATCATTTGCATGGCTAAATCCTTCTCTGGATGTTAAAATAAAATCATTTCTTAAATCTTCTGTATTAGCATGTGCAATACTATGTAAAATTCCATCAATTGTTCCATAATCTTTTTTTATGTTTTGAAATAAGTTTTGAATACTTTCATCTGTTGCTACATCACATTCATAGGCTTTGGCATTTGGAATTTCTTGTATTAATTCTAAAATTTTTTCTTTTTTCTCGCTTGGGTGATAAGCAAAAAGAACAGTTGCTCCTTGCTGTGCAGCGGACTTTGCTGCTCCCCATGCAATACTCCATTTGTTACGAATTCCCATAATTAAAATTTTTTTATTTTCTAATATCATTTTTTTCCTCCTTATATTCTCCCATATTTCTAAATTTTTCATAACGCATTTGGGTTAATTTTGCTTTTGAAAGTTTTTCTAGTCTGCTCATTTCTTCTACAATATACTGTACCATTTCTTCAGATACTTGTTTTATATTTTCTTTTTTTACTCCACCTTCTGGCTCTGGCAATACGGCATCTACTATTCCACTTTGCCATAATTCTTCTGCTGTTAGTTTCATTTTTTCTGCCGCTTCTTTTACTCTACTACTGTCTTTCCATAAAATGCTTGCATACCCTTCTGGAGATAAAATAGAATATACCGCGTTTTCTAGCATAGCCACTCTATCTGCCACTCCAAGAGCAAGCGCTCCACCACTAGAGCCTTCCCCAATTACAATAGCAAGAATAGGAACTGTTAACTGTACCATTTCCATTAAATTTTTAGCAATAGCTTCTCCTTGACCTCTTTCTTCTGCACCTGTACCTGGATAGGCTCCTTTGGTATCAATAAGCGTAAGAATTGGCTTACCAAACTTTTCTGCTTGTTTCATTAATCGTAATGCTTTTCGGTAACTTTCTGGATTTGGCATACCAAAGTTTCGCTCCATATTTTCTTTGGTGGTTCTGCCTTTTTGTTGTGCAAGAATCATATAGTATTTTCCTTTTATTTTACCTATTCCACATACGGTTGCTTTATCATCTGCAAAATATCTATCTCCATGAAGTTCTACAAACTCCTCTGTTATTTCTGCTATATAATCTAACGATGTAGCCCTTCCTGGTTTTCTTGCTATTTCTACTCTTTCCCATGCAGATAACGTTTGTTTTTTCGTCTCGCTTTTTTTGCTTTTTTTCCCTTTTGTTGTAACTTCTATTGGTTCTTCTTTTTGATAAGCTTTTAAGAAAAAGGCAAGTGTACTTTTCATTTCTTTTCTTGGAACAATTTTATCAATAAATCCATGTTCTAGTAAAAACTCTGCTGTTTGAAAATCTTCTGGAAGTTCTTCATGAATAGTTCCTGCAATAACTCTTTTTCCTGCAAACCCAATCATTGCTTCTGGTTCTGCTAAAATAATATCTCCTAAAGAAGCAAATGATGCAGTAACACCACCATAGGTTGGGTCTGTTAATACCGAAATATAGAGTAATCCTTTTTCATGATGTTTTGCAATAGCAGCAGAAGTTTTTGCCATTTGCATTAAGGACTGAATTCCTTCTTGCATTCTGGCACCTCCAGAAACACTAAATAGAATTAGTGGCAGTTTTTGTTTGGTAGCTTTTTCTATTAACCTTGTTATTTTTTCTCCTACTACTACCCCCATGCTTCCCATTAAAAAGTTTCCATCCATGATACCTACTACTGCTTTTTGCCCTTCTATAGTACATTCACCACACAAAACAGCTTCTTCTATTTTTGTTTTTTCTTGCAAACTTTTTATTTTTTCTTCGTAGCCTTCTAGGTGTAAAGGATTTGCTGTACTTAAATTCCACTTATATTCTACAAAGCTTCCTTCATCTGCTATTTGTTTTATTCTTCTTCTACTAGATAAACGGAAGTGATATCCACAATTTGGGCACACACTGTAGTTTTCGTGTACAATATCTTTGTATAAAATTTCGCCACATTTATTGCACTTTACCCATTTGCCAATAGGAATGTCTGGTTTTATTATGCCTTCTTTTTCTTCTTCGTCTTTTCTTTCCCTTTTTTTGATTTTATCTAAAATCATAAAAGTTTCTCCTTTTTCTGTTTTTTCACTTCTAAAAAGGAAGTATCAAAATTTCCTTCTTCAAAGTCTACATCTTCTAAAATTTCATATAAAAAATCCACATTGGTAGTAATGCCATCGATGACTACTTCTTCTAATGCTCTTTTCATTTTTGCAATTGCTTCTTTTCTATCTTCTCCATGACAAATAATTTTAGCAAGCATGGAATCATAAACTGGTGGAATAGTATAACCACTATAAATAGCAGTATCTATTCTCACACCATTTCCTCCTGGTAAATTTAATTCTTGTATGGTACCTGGACAAGGAATAAAGTTCTTTTCTGGGTTTTCGGCATTTATTCTACATTCTATGGTATGACCAGAAAAAGAAATATCTTTTTGTGTAAAACGTAACGTTTCTCCTGCTGCAATACGTATTTGTTCCTTTACAATGTCTATTCCTGTTTGCATTTCTGTTACAGGATGTTCTACTTGTACCCTTGTGTTCATTTCCATGAAATAAAAATCTTTGTTTTTATCTACTAAGAATTCGATGGTACCTGCATTATAGTAGCCAGAAGCTTTTACTGCTTTCATAGCAGCTTTTCCCATTTTATTTCTTAAGGTTTCATCTAATACTGTAGATGGGCTTTCTTCTATTATTTTTTGATTTCTTCTTTGGATACTACAATCTCTTTCTCCTAAATGAATAGCATTACCGTGTTTATCTGCTAACACTTGGATTTCTACATGTCTTGGGTTTTCTATGTATTTTTCTAAATATAGTTCATCATCCTGAAAAGCATTTCTTGCTTCTTGTTTTACTAGTGGATAGGCATCTTCTAATTCTTTTGGACTATATACCAATCGAATTCCTTTTCCTCCTCCTCCACTAGATGCTTTTAGCATAACAGGATACCCTATCTTACTTGCTATTTCTTTTGCCTGACTTAGGCTTTCTAGTTTTCCTTCTGACCCTGGAATAACTGGAACTCCTGCTTTTTTCATTAATTCTTTACTATGGGATTTATTTCCCATTTTATCAATAACAACATAAGAAGGACCAATAAAACAAATATTACTTTCTTCACAAATTCTTGCAAAATGAGCATTTTCTGATAAAAACCCAAACCCAGGATGAATAGCTTCTGCTCCTGTTAAGCATGCAGCTTCTAATATATTTTTCATATTTAAATAACTTTTGCCAGAACTTGCAGGTCCTATGCAAACTGCTTCATCTGCCAATCTGGTATGCATTGCTTCTTTATCTGCTTCGGAATATACCGCAACGGTTTTTATTCCCATTTCTTTACACGCACGAATAATACGAACAGCAATTTCTCCACGATTAGCAATTAGTATTTTTGAAAACATGGTTTCCTCCTATCCTACTACTGCAAAAGTAAGCTCTCCTTTTACGGCAACTGCACCATCTACAGTAGCTATTGCTTCTCCTACACCAATACTACCTTTTTGTTTGATAATATTTACTTCTAAACGTAACACATCTCCTGGAACAACTTGTTTTTTAAAACGTAAATTGTTAATTCCACCAAAAATAGCATTTTTTCCTTTATTTTCTGGTAAAGAAAGAATAGAAACCGCACCCGTTTGTGCCAAAGCTTCTACCATTAATACCCCTGGCATAATTGGGTTACCTGGAAAATGTCCTGTAAAAAATGGCTCATTAATGGTTACATTTTTATAAGCAACACAAGATTTTCCTGGCACTACCTCTTCTACACGGTCAATCATCAAAAAAGGTGGTCTTTGTGGAATAATATCCATAATCTCAACACTTGTTAACATATATCTTCTCCTATCCGTTGCTGTTTAATGATTTTTTAATACGTTTGTCCTGTACGGGCATAGTTATTAAAATAATCTCACTCCGTCCCGACGGAGCTCCCTGCTCCGTTCGATTATTTTAATAACTATACCCTACGCGGACTTTAAATGCGTACTTATCATTAAACAGCAACTTATCTTACTTTTATTTTAAATAGTGGTTTTCCGAAGTCTACCATTTCTTCGTTTTTACTACATATTTCGACAATTTCTCCATCGTATTCGGATTCTACTTCGTTCATTAGTTTCATTGCTTCTATAATACAAAGTACTTGCCCTTTTTTTACGGCATCTCCTACTTTTACAAATTCTTTTTCTTTTGGAGAAGCTTTGGTATAAAAGGTTCCTACCATAGGAGAAGTAATGCATTGTATTGTTTCGTCTTTTTCTTCTTGGGTTTTTGTTACTTCTGGTTCTTTTTGGGTATTTACTATTGCTGAAGATACTTCTTCTCTTTTTTTCATGTTTATTTTAACGCCATCCGGAAATTCGATACTTAATGTGTCTAGTTTTGAATTTCCCATGGTTTCTATTAATTTTTGAATTTCTTCGTAATTCATGTTATTCCTCCCATTTTTTTAGAATAATAGAACTGTTGTGTCCTCCAAATCCTAAGGAATTGGACATAGCATATGTAATATCTTTTTGTATTCCATGGTTTGGTACAATATTTAGGTCACATTCTTCATCTTTTACTTGGTAGCCAATTGTTGGCGGAATAAATCCTTCTTGTAGTGCTTTTACACAACAAATAGCCTCTACTGCTCCTGCTGCTCCTAGTAAATGTCCTGTGTTTCCTTTTGTTGAACTCATATATACTGTATTTGCTTTTTCTCCTAATGCTTTTTTAACTGCCATGGTTTCTCCTTTGTCGTTTAATGGAGTAGATGTTCCATGTGCATTTATATAGTCTATTTGTTCTTTTTGTATTCCGGCATCGTTTATGGCATTTTCCATTGCTCTTGCAGCACCTTCTCCTCCTGGTGCTGGAGAGGTAATATGGTACGCATCAGTAGATGCACCATAGCCTACTACTTCGGCATAGATGTGAGCACCTCTTTGTTTTGCGTGTTCTAGTTCTTCTAGTACTAAAACACCTGCTCCTTCTCCCATTACAAATCCGCTTCTCTCGGCATCAAATGGAATACTTGCTCTGATTTTATCTGTTGCTTGTGATAATGCCTTAATGTTCATAAATCCAGCTACTCCTGTTGGGGTAATAGAACATTCTGTTCCTCCTGCTAATACTACATCTTGGTAGCCATGTTTAATTAATCTATAGCTTTCACCTATACTATGGGTACTACTTGCACAAGCAGTTACCATGGCAAAAGATTCTCCTTTTAGTCCTAGGTCAATAGCAACATTTCCTGCTGCCATGTTGGTAATAGCAATGGGAATATACATAGGAGATACTCTATCTGGACCTTTTTCTAGATAAATAGCATTTTGTTCTTCTATGCTTTTTAATCCTCCCATTCCAGAACTAATAACTGTTCCTACTCTTGTCATGTCTGTATTTTCCTCTTGAATACCACTATCTTTAAAAGCTTCTCTTGCTGCAATCATCGCATATTGGGTAAACCCATCAATACGTTTTGCTGCTTTATGGTCAAAATAGTTTTCTGGATGATAGTCTTTTATTTCTGCTGCTAATTTTACTTTAAAGTCTGCAGTATCAAAATAGGTAATCTCATCAATTCCACATTTTTCTTCTTTGATACTGTTCCAAAATTCTTCTACCGTATTTCCTATTGGAGTAATTGCTCCCATTCCTGTTATAACAACTCTTCTCATGTTTTCTTTCCCCCTATCCAATCATTCCACCATCAATTGGTATTACCTGTCCTGTGATATAACTATTTTCGTCTGATGCTAAAAAGTATACTAAATTTGCCACTTCTTCTGCTGTTCCCATTCTTTTTAAAGGAATACTAGACAAAATATTTTCTTTTACAGAATCAGCTAGTACATCTGTCATATCGGTTCTAATAAACCCTGGTGCTACACAATTTGCTAAAATATTTCTGCTTGCTAGTTCCTTTGCTAGGCTTTTCGTAAATCCTATGATTCCTGCTTTGGATGCAGCATAATTACTTTGTCCAGCATTTCCTGCAATTCCTACTACAGAAGAAATATTTACTATTTTTCCATGTTTTTGTTTCATCATGATAGGTACTACTTGTTTGCAAATATGGAAGGTTCCTTTTAAATTAATGTCTAATACCTTGTCAAAATCTTCTTCTTTCATACGCATTAATAGTCCATCTTTGGTAATTCCTGCATTGTTAATTACTACATCTAATTTCCCAAATTCTTTGGTAATTTGTTCTACCATTTCTGTGCAAGATGCTACATCGGTAACATCTCCTTTTACAAATAGAGTGCGAATTTCTTCTTGCCCATTTTTTAATTCTTTTTCTAATTCTTCTAAATTTGTGTTTTCAGAAACGTAATTCACAATTACATCATAACCATTTTGGGCAAATTTTTTCGCAATTGCTTTTCCTATTCCTCTTGAACCACCTGTGATAAATACATTCTTTCTTTCCATTTTCTTCTTCCTTTCTTACTACTGTCTTAGTATTTGTTCTAACCCTTCTAAATTAGAAACTGTATAAATGTTACCAGAGCCTAACTCTTTTTTTACAAATCCGGATAGTGTTTTTCCTGGTCCTAATTCTATGTATGTGTCTATTTGTTCTTCTTGCATTTTTTTCATTTGTTTATCAAATCGTACTGGAGATACCATGTGCTTTGTAAGTGTAGATACCATGTCTTCTCCTTCTTGATAAAAAGTACCATCTAAATTTTTTAATACTGGCACATTTCCTTTTTGCCACTCTATTTTTTCTAATTCCTTTTGAAACTCTTCACATGCTTTTTGTAGTTTTGCTGTATGAAATGGTCCACTTGTTTTTAAAGGAACTACTCTTGCTTTTTTTTGTAGTAATACTTGAACCGCTTCTTCTACTTTTTCCTTATTTCCAGAAATAACTGTTTGCAAAGAATAATTATAGTTAGAAGGCTCCACTATTTTCTCTTGTTCGGATAAAGATGCACATACCTTTTCTATTTCTTTACTATCTAATCCAATAACAGCATACATCGCATATTCTTCTTTTGGAACAAGGTTTTGCATATATTCTCCACGTTTTTTTAATAAATACATTCCTTGTTCTAAACTAAGGTATCCTGCATCTATTAAAGCTGTATACTCTCCTAAACTTAATCCTACAGAAAGAGCCTGTGTGATTCCGCTTTTTCGAACCATTTTTGCAATAGCTAAACTAGTAATAGCAATAGCTATTTGCGCATTTTCCGTTTGATTTAATGTTTCCTGTGGTGCTTCAAAGCATAAACTTGCTAAATCTATTCCAACTACTTTGCTAGCCTCTTTATATAACAATCTTACCTCTTCTTCTTTATCGTAAAAATCTTTTCCCATTCCTACTACTTGTGCTCCCTGCCCAGGAAACATAAATGCTATTTTCTTCATTTTTCTTACTCCTTACTTTTCTAATAAAATAGATCCTGTATTTAACCCTCCACCATAACCAGAAAGTAATATCCTTTGCCCTGGACGAATTTGGTCAAATACCTCATCTAATGCAATAGGGATACTTGCGCAAAAAGTATTTCCTACGTTTTGAATATTACTTATCATTTTCTTTTTCTCTATTTGCAATCGCTTTACCATAGAATCTAAAATTTTTTGATTGGATTGATGTGGTATAAAGTAATCAATATCTTGTATTGTTTTTTGTGTTTTTTCTAGTAATTCTTCTATGTTTTTTGTTGTTTTTGTTACTGCATAGCGATAAATTTCTTTTCCATTCATTTGAATATAGTTGCCTACTTGGTAAGTTAAAATATCGCCTTCTATGCCATTACTTTCTAATAAACTAGCATATTCTTTTGGCTCATTTGTTGCTTGAATGAGGGTTGCTCCTGCGCCATCTGCTAACAATATTTTGGTTGCTGGTTCTTTGGTAATGGTAGATAATACATCTACTCCAATAATAAGTGCATTGGTTGCTATTCCAGCAGATACATACAATCTTGCTATATCTAAAGCATTAATATAACCACTGCATCCAGCAGAAACATCCAAACAAATACAAGATGGAATTTGCAATGCTTTTTGTACTTGAAAAGAAATTCCTGGCATTTGCTCTTTACTAGAAGTACTTGCTACCAAAATCATTTCTATGTTACTACTGTCTATTTTCTTTTTTTGTATTACATCAAAGGCAGCTCTTACAGCCATTTCTACTATTGTTTCTTCTTGCACATAATACCTTGTCAAAATTCCACATCTAGAATAAATATAATCCTTGGGTAATTTTTCTTCTTGCTCTAATTGCCAATTTTCTATTTTTCTACTTGGAAGATATCTTCCGGTTCCTACTATTTCTATGTTTTTCATCTTTTCCTCTTGTAATAATTCCAATTTATTGCTTCTATTTTATTATACTAATTTTTGAATTACTATTAGTCTGACTGGTCAGGTTTTCAAAAAAAAAGAAACACCATCTGGTGCTTCTTTCCCTTTTAATTTCTTCTTTTCCCAAAAATAGATAATACTCTTAAGAAAATATTGATAAAGTCTAAATAGAGTTGCATTGCTCCATAAATATGTAATTTACTTTTATCCATGCCTTCTGCTTGTTGTAACATCTTTAACATATTCATATCATAGGCAGTAACACCAAAGAACACAAATAAAATAACCCAGTCTATGATAATGTCTATCATTGGATTTCCTAAGAACCAGTTAATAAGACTAATGATTAATCCTGCTATTAATGTTCCAAATAATAGTGTTCTCCAATTACTTAAATCTTTTTGCGTTCGATAGCCATATAGTGCCATTCCTCCAAATAGAAGCGCTGAAATGACAAAAAGTAAGATGACAGAATTTAATTCAAACAAAGCAAAAATAACGGCTATACTTACGCCATTTATCATAGCATAAATAAAATATAAGATAGCAACTGCTGTTGGCGATAACTTTTTAAATAAAAAAGAAAATAAAATCACAACAAGCAACTCTACAATCAATAGCATACTATAATAACCTTGAAAAATAATTCGTAAGAAAAGTCCTGAAGAGTAAGTATACCATGCAACAATAGCTGTTCCTAATAAACCTAAAAACATCCAAGAAAATGTCTTTGTAAGAAAATTTTTATTTTGCTCTTCTTCCATTTTTCTCCTCCTTCCTTTTATACAAATTTCTTAACACGTAAATAATACTCTGATTTATTATTTATTATACCGAATTCTTACTTTATTTGCAAGCTATCTATTTGTTTTTATTTGTCTATCAGAAAAAGGAGATCATAGGTTTTCTATAATCTCCTCTATTTCTCTACAAATACGGTCAAAATTTCTACCTGCTATATATTTCATTGATTCTGTGGAAAGATACTGATTTTCCTTTGCTATTTTATTCCAAGTTTTACAACTTATTTTTTCACCAGCATCTAATCTTTTTTTTAGTTGCATAATACTAATAGTATAATAGTATTCTATCCCTTTTACTTTCTCTGTCCCCATTTTATTTCTCCTCTACTTGGCATTTTTCTATTACCATATCACCTTGTATAAGTCTGTTATTTTTACATCCAGTGCTTTTGCTAGTTTTACCATTACTAACAAACTTGGACCTTTTAAGTTGTTTTCTACATCATTAATATGTGTTTTAGAGATTCCGGTTTTCGTAGATAATTGAGAAAGAGTTAAGCATTTTTCTTCCCTTACCTGTTTTAATAAAATTTCTATATGCATATTACCCACCAGTTCTAGTATGTACATATTTTATTTTATTTAAACACAGATACTATCCGCTTTGGCGGAAACGGTAAAATTCACACTACTTTATTAAATTTTTAGGGTTCTATGTTTTTAGTTCTAATTCTAGTTTGTTTTTCTCCTTTCTTTTAAAATAGATAGTTTACTTTTTTTTCTAACCTTTCTAAGAAAGTAATTAGGATATTCTCTCTTGAAAATTCTTCTTTGGGATATTCTTTTTGTAAAGACGTTGCGATATCTTGTAATTCCTGTGGAAAATCCATTTCTTTTACATTAAAACCAACACCTATTAGCAAATATTTAATTTGATTTGCAAGAACACTAGACTGTGTTAGAATTCCTCCTATTTTTTTCCCATTTAGTAATAAATCATTTGGCTTTTTAATGGTAAGAGAAATGCCATACAGTTCTTGTATTGCATCCACCATTGCTTCTGCTATTTGTACCGTAATATGTTGTAATTTTTCTAATACACAGGTTGGATAATAAATAATGGTAAAAGCAAGATTTTTCCCCTCTCCCGTATGCCACTTGCGTTCATGTGTCCCTATTCCTTTTGTCTGTGATTCTGCAAGAAGTATTGTTCCATTAGGTAGTTTTTCTTGTTGTACCATTTGCTTTGCCTCTAGCTGTGTAGATGTAATCTGCTTAAAATACAAGATATTTTTTCCTGTAACGATTGTTTTACTATTTTTAATTTTTTCTATATCCATTTTTACCTTCCTTACTCACACATTACTCAAATTATAGCATGGATATACATGTTGTGCAACGAAAAATACAAGCGATACATAAAA
>UMJJ01053767.1_pt1 | contig 25032 bp, 27 predicted proteins | sample 1966051 | NCBI WGS metagenome assembly UMJJ01 (sample SAMEA4836147, study PRJEB28245) | human gut metagenome | biome: gut microbiome; material: fecal sample | place: Denmark | collected 2008
TTCTACAGCCTAACCATCGATAACATACTAAACATAATTGTTTTAATCATTTTAGCTGGTGTAACAATAGGTGCAGTAATGGGAGAGAATGGAATTATTGAAAATGCAAAGAAAGCAAAACAGAATATGATAAATGCATCAGGGGAAGAAAATAAGCAGTTACAAAATTTAACAAATGAAATGAATGAATTACTAGAAGGAGAAAACGGGGAAAACGGAGGAAATGAAGGAGAAACACCAGAGGGAACAATAGACTTTGGCGATGTAACTTGGAACAATGGACAAGCAGAGGTAAGTATTATAACAGACAACACAAAAGACTTGTTACAATATCAGGTAAATGGTACCGAAGATGGCTCCTGGAAGGAATTAAAAAGTGGTGATAAAGTTACAAACTTATATCATAATGATGAAGTAAATGCAAGATTATGGAATGGTAACAGTAGTGAGATAAAAAAGAAAAAAATAGAAGATACCAATGTACCAGAAGTACAAATATCTGTTACCAATGTAACAACAAATAGCATTTCTGTAAGTGTAGTTGCCAGTGATAAAGAAAGTGGATTATCGGATACAGATACATATGCTTACTATAAAAATGGAGCATTTGTTACAGCATCTACTAACAATTCATATGTTTATAATAATTTAAGTGAATCCACACCGTATACATTAGAAGTAAAAGTACAAGATAAAGCAGGAAACGAAGGGAAAGCAGATATATCTCAAAGGACAAACAGTACACCGACAATAGATAACACAGTAAAAGAAGGAGACTATGTATATTATACCGATTCAACCGGAACAGAACAAAAATGTATTGTATTATATGGCCCAAGTAGTCAATATGGAATACAAATAATAACAGAAACTGCATTAGGTAGATTTGCCTTAGGAAGTAATGATTTTAATGTTAGTATAAATGAATATAATGATGCAATTATGATGTTAAATAATGAAGCGGAAACTTATAGAAATAAAAGCAACGGAATTGCAAGTAAGGCAAGATGCGTGGGAAGTGTGCCAAACAACCCAAATTCAGAATCTGGATACTATAGTGATCCGGGAAATTGGGTATCAGGAAGAGGAAAATTTAAAGATATAGACTACAATTATAATACAGATTACAATCAAATGCAACGATTAGGAATAGTAGATGGTGTACCAAAGTATTGGTTAGCTTCACGTTATTTATATAAAAATGGTGGTGATCATACTTTTGGAATTCGTGTTGTAAACTTTAGTGGAAGTGCATCAGAAGAATGTGAATTAGTTCAAATAAACTCAAATGGAGGTATAAAAAGTCAGGGATATTTAAATAATTGTATTAGACCAGTTTTTACATTAAATAGAGGATTAAAAATTGTAGGAGGAAACGGAAGCTCAAGTAGTCCATATAAATTGAGTAGATAGAAAGTTTGGTTTAAGTATAAAAAACTTGATGAAAAGAATATAGAAAGAATGATGTTCTAAAGGTTACATCATTCTTTTTTAGAAATGTAGTTATAGAATACACAATAGAAATGATTTTGTAAGGAAAATAATAGGTATTTCAAATTTGTAAAAAGGAGATAAAATATCCTATTACTTCCTTTTACAAATGAAACCAGAAGAATATTCTTGTATTTGAATAAATTTTAAGATTAAGGTATAATGAATAGGGTGATTTTATGAAAAACATATTTACTAAATTAAGTAAATATATATTAGTTTATGTAATGCTATATTTTTTAGTATTTATAATAACTAAAAATATACTAAATGCCATGAATATGGACTTCTTAAAATGGGTTTATGTAACATCATATAGTATTTTGTCTATTGGAATTATTCTAAGTTGTTTACAAATTATAATAAAAGTAAAAAATAAAATAGTAAAAGTAATAGTAATAGCAGTGGAAATATTTTTATTAATGATATGGGGACCTATATGGATATTTAAAATTTGCTTATTACACGATAAGTATGAATATATAATAAATACAGAAAATAAGAAAATTGTTGCCGAAGTAATTAATTTTGACCAAACCAATATTAATTATTATGAGTATATAAATTGTTTCGTGAAGGGAACAGAAATAATAAATAGTGAATATTCCCCAGAAGGAGGTTCCAATCCCTTTGAAGTAAATTCAGATTAAAAAATGGTAGCATAAAAATAATCCTTAGAAAAAAGGCAAGAACAAAATTCTTGCCTTTTTTACGTGACAAAACAGGTATTATATTGTATTAAGTATAGGGGGTGCAAAAATGATTCAAGAACATATTTGTAAAAAAGAAGATTCAGAATTATATAGTGAATTTTTACTAGGAAACAAAGAATCTTTTAATATATTAATGATAAAACATAGGAAAGCATTGACTAAATTTATTATGTATTATACAAAAAATACAGAGATGGCAGAAGATATAGCACAGGATAGCTTTTTATATATGTTAGTTCATAAAAAAGAATACGATTTTAAGTATTCTTTTAAAACATATTTATATACAATAGCAAAATCGAGAACATTAAACTACCTAAAAAAAGAAAATAGAAATGTTCCATTACACGATGAAGAAATAGAAAATTTTGAATCAGAACTAAATGTAGAAGACGAATTAATAAATAAAGAAAATAGAGATAAAGTAAAGACGGTTATTAAAAAGCTAAAAAAAGATTATCAAGTGATTATTTATTTATACTACTTTCAAAATTTTAAATATAAAGAAATAAGTGAAATCTTAAATATTAGTATGTCCAAAACTAAAATGTCGCTGAAAAGAGCAAAAAAGATAATGGAAAAAAATTTAAAGGAGGGGGAAAAAGATGATGACAGATAATGAGTTTACGAATGGAGTATGGGAAAAATACAACAACTATGTAAACACAAAGTATAAAGATAAATTTTTTATAGAAAATCAGTATAAGAAAATAAAATTCCACAGAAAATTAAGCTTGGCTCTTAATTTTATTATTGTTATGATTGCCTGTGTGGGTGTTACTTATGCGGGAGTGGTAACCTACAAATTTATTCAAAAAAGTACCTATACGGATTTTGAAAAAAATAGAGGATATGATTATAATCAGAATATGATACCTAATAATTCGATGTATTATAAGAAAATATATAGTTATGATGAATACTTAGAAGCTAAGAAGATATGGAATAACTTAGTGGAAATCCAACCAGATGATTTTAATGAATATTTTGTAATGATAATAGCAGGAGAAAATTATGATACCATAAGTTTATATATTGAAGATATTTATGTAGAAAATGAAGAATTAAATATTAAATTAAGAAAAACAGAAAAATGGGACAAAAATAATACTGTGATATCAACTAAAATATCTAAAAATCTTGATAGAGAAACAGTAAATCTTATTAATATACCAAATAAGGCTAATACGTTAGGTAAATATACAGACATAGAAAATATAACAATTGATTATACAATAGAAGATGCCAAAAGAGATAATTGTTTTGTTGTTGATAAAAATAAGATAGTATCAGATGATCCAGAACAGTTAGATAAATTCATTCATAACTGTGAGAATAGTATAGAAGATTGTATTAGAATATATGCAAAGGAACCAGATGGAATTTTAATTGAAGATTTGGAATATAAAAACTCTAGAATTAATATGACTACAAAATCAATTAAATTCGATTCAGGAGAGAGCAAAACATATTATAGAACAGGTAATAAAATAAGATGTGCTGAAGATAATAAATTATCAAGCAGATACTATTCCTTAAAAGACGAAATAGGAAATGGTGCAATATTTTGTATTGTACATTTTTAACTTTTTTAACTTTTATTGTAGATTATTAAAAACTAGGTATAATAAATATAATGAACTTGTTTCATTACAAAGTAAATTATTATACGTAATTGTATAATGATTTAAAAAATGCATAGAGAAGATACATAAAGGAGGTAGCGTTATGAAAATATTCTCAAATGTACGATGGCGGTTTATCACACTTTGCCTAACAGTTACAACCCTGTTTACGGCCATTATGGGAGTACCAGCTTATGCAATAGATTTTTCGGAAACTTTCTATGGTGGCCAAGAAATTGCTGGAGAAGACTTAAGTGTATATTCTTCGCCTCAATGGACTAACAAAATTGGAACAATATACAAATTTGAGGGTTATACCGTCCTACTTCAGGAAGGTCTATCTGGATATTTATGGGTTGAATACAGTACTCCAAGTGGTGCAAAACGTGGATATGTAAAGATTCCCCAGGATGAACTTCCAGGTAGAAGTGATGGTGTTGCAAAAGTAACTACCAATTCGACTGTATATTATGGCAGAACCGACCAGGTTGGAAAATATGGAACATATCAACAAACTGGAACAGTTTACGCGGGAGAGGTTGTAGCATTACTTGCCAAAAATGATAATTGGGCATATGTTGAATACAATACAACTTCCGGTAGAAAAAGAGGATATATGCTATATTCCAACTTGCATGTTTATAATAGACCGGGATATTTACCGGACTTTTATAACTATGATAATGAGGGATGGAGCGAGTATATATCGGGTAGAAGATATGTTTATTCAGGTCCTACTAGCTTATATACACAAGTTTAAATTTGTTGATTAAATTATGTATTTCCAATAAATCAGTAGAAATACAACATATTTTTATTTCGCATTTTATATTAGAAGCAATAGAATTAATAATTTTTTCACAATTAAAAATATTTTTTTCATATAATAATGTATTTAACATAATCTACCTCCTCTATATTAGTAGATACAATTAAATGGTAAATTTCGTCACAAATTATAAAAATTGTAAATGATACTGTAGAAAAAAATAAACTTTAAAAATAAAAAGTATTATTACTTCTTTTTGATCTTTTGCAATAGTTAGTCAGGTAGCTTGTTTTTTGTTTCTTAGTATGTCATAATACTGCTTGTAAAAGTATAGAAGAAAGGGGAAGGTTATGATTACTGTAGAACATGTAACAAAGGAATTTGTTAGGAATAAGAGTAAAAAAGAAAAAGAAGTTTTTTTAGCAGATAGTGACATTACTTTTAAGGCAATGGATGGAGAAATAATTGGAATATTAGGTCCAAATGGAGCTGGAAAAACAACGCTACTTAGAATGATAGCAGGAATATTAGAACCAACAGAAGGAAAAATAAGTTTTGATGGAAAGAATTATAAAGAAAATGAGATTGAAATTAAGCAAAAAATAGCGTATTTATCTGGAAACACAAAAATTTATGATACCTTATCTACTTATGAATTATTAAAAATGTGTTGTGCTATCTATGGAGTGGATAAAGAAAATACGGAAAAAAGAATAAAAGAAATTACAAAAGTCTTAGGTATGGAGCAATTTTTATATAATAAAATTGCTAATTTATCAACAGGGCAAACGCAAAAAGTAAACTTGGCAAGATGTTTAGTACATAATCCAAAATATTATATTTTAGATGAAGCAACAACCGGGTTAGATATTATATCTAGTCAAATTATATTAAACTTTATGAAAGAAGAAAGAGAAAAAGGAAAGACAATACTATATTCTACGCATTATATGGAAGAAGCAGAAAATATATGTAATAGAGTCATTATGATAAATAAAGGTAAAATTATCAAAACAGGTACACCAGAAGAAATAAAACAAGATACCAATACTACAAATTTAAGAGATGCATTTTTTGCATTAATTGGAGGTGTTTCTGTTGAAGAATAATTTATGGAATATATTAAAGAAAGAATTAAGAGAATTATTTAGAGATAAAAAATCATTAGCAATGATGCTTGTAATTCCAGTACTGATACCACTTTTAATCATTGGAATGTCCGCCTTGTTTGAATCACAAGTAAGTAAAGAGGTAAGTGAATATAATAAAATAGGGTTTGCGTATGAAATGACAGAAGAGGAAAAAAACATTGCAGAAAAAATGGGTATAGAAATAATAAGTGGTAAGGAAGAAGAGCTAAAACAAAAATATGAAAATGGCGAGATTAATCTTTATATTACAAAACAAGATAATAATTATAAAATAAATACAGATGGTTCTGATAACAGTACCTTTGCAAGTAATTTAATGGAAACCTATTTTAATACATATAAACAATACTTACAGCAAAGTTTTTTACAAGAAAATAATATTAATCCAGACAAAGTATTAGATATTATTACAGTAGAAGAAAATGTTTTAGAACAAGATAATTATTTTGCAAATTATATTAAAAACTATGCCTTTTTGTTTATTATGATGGCAATAACAGTATCAGCAACCTATCCAGCAACCGATACCACTGCAGGAGAACGAGAAAGAGGAACATTGGAAACATTACTTACCTTCCCAATAAAAAGCAGAGATATTATTGTAGGAAAGTTTTTAGGAGTTACGGTATCCTCTATTATTACAGGAATACTAAGCTTAGTTTTAGCAATACTATCACTAATGCTTACGAAAAACATGTTTTCTATTTATGAAGGAATGGATGTAATGTATTCACCACTTACTATAGTGTTTGCAGTAATTGTAATAATAGCATACTCTTTCTTTATCAGTGGGTTGTGTATTGCAATTGCAAGTACTTCTAAAACATTTAAAGAGGCACAAAGTGCATTAACCCCTCTAACATTTATATCCTTTTTCCCAGGTATGATAGCATTTATGATGGGAATTACAACAACACCAATACTTTCCTTAGTTCCATTTTTAAACTTTACATTGCTATTTACAGATATCAACAATGGAACAATAAACGTAGTAAATATTGGATTAATGGCAATATCTACCATCCTTTATATTAGTTTAGTACTGGTACATATTATCAAGCAATATAAATCAGAAAAAGTTTTATTTACAAAATAAGATAATAAAAAGAGAATCCTTTTAAATGGTGATTCTCTTTTTTCATAAAATATTGACATCTTCTTAAAAGTGGTATATGACGAATGAAAATGAAACTTTTTGGGAAAAAGAAGGCACTATATAGTGAAAGGGGATAAAAATGAGTACTCAATTATCAATAAAAAATTTTGAAGAAATATATCATGCTACCTATCATCGCACATTAAGATACATTGTATGTAAATGCTCTAATATAGAAGATGCAAATGACATATTACAAGAAACCTATGTAGAATTATATAAAATTTTGCAAAGAAGAAAAACGGTGGTGCTAGAAAATTATCCAAACTACATAATAGGAATAGCAAAAAAGAAATTGCAAAAGCATTATGGCTTGCTATATACCTTAAAAAATATGTCTGTATTTTTAAATAGGGATGCAGAGGAATATGCATTAGACCTTCCTTCTACAATAGACATAGAAACAGATACTATTACAAAACTAAATGCAGAGGAGGTTTGGAAGTACATTAAACAAAAGAAAGTTATTGTCATAAAAGTATTTTATTTATACTACTATTCCGATAGGAAACTATCGCAAATTGCAAAGGAACTTGGCATTAGCGAATCAAAGGTAAAAAATATTTTATATAGAACAATAAAAGAAATACAAGAAAAATGGAAGAAAGAAGGTGATAGCGATGCCTAATACATTAAAACAAGAAATGGAAAAAGAGTTTGATAAAGAGAAAAACTATGATGCTATTTTAGCAAAAACAAAGGCAAAAACAATGAAAAAAGCTTTTCGTATCCGCTATGTTAGTATTCCTATTTGTGCTATTGTAATTGCTATTTTGGGTATACAAGCAACCAATATGTTAAAACCACAAGATGCTATTATGCAAGAAACTAGTAAATGGCAAGAAAAAGAAGTATACGTAAATAGCATGACAGAATCAGATATAGCTATTGTACCAAGGTGGGAAGATTTAACAATATGTGAGCAATTTCCTACAGTAGCTTATCATAACAAAAATTACAATTGCAAAAATGGAAAAGTTCCTGCTCAAAATATTGGAGAAAACCTTGGTAATGCAACCCTTACAGGTTATGACACCTATACAAAAAAAACATACACCCAAAATGCTACCCTATATGCTATTGACACTTTATCACAAGAATGTGCCATTGCCGTACAATTTGAGGGAACTACAGACTATTATGCCTATAGTAATGCCTATTATAGTCCAAAAACATTAGGAAATTTTATAGAAGATTTAAATTTAAAAGAAATTATCTCTTTTGGCTCTGTTTGGTATGAGGACTCCTATAGCGATAAAGAAGGTAATTTACACTATAACACAATAGAATTTTCTAATGTAGAGGACGAAACAATATGGAATATGCTATTTTCGGATACTTCTTTAAAAAACATATATCATGACACTCTGGTATATCACAAAATCATGACAATAAGTGTGGACATTCCTATATTAGGCTATAAAAACATTGGCTGTAGTGTAACAGAAGAGGGATACTTAGTAACCAATATTTTAGATACAGGAAAAGCATTTGAAATTGGAAAGGAAAAAGTGCAAGAATTTGTAAACTATATTTTGGATAACTATGAAGGATACAAAATTATTTACGTAGATGCAAATGAAAACCGCTCAGATAATACAAGCATATCAGGAGAGGGAGATAACATAGTAGAAGAGCAAATTATAACAGTAGAAAATACGATGACAGATAATGTAATATCCCATTCTATAGGAGAATAGAAAGGAGAGTGATTGGTTATGAAAAACAAGAAAAGAATAGGAATCTTAGTAGGAATAGTACTTTGTATTGGAATTGGTTTTGGTATTGGTTTATGGATAGGAAGGCAAAACGTAGTAAATGACGACTTGGCATTTAGTAGAATATATGGACAAACCTTTTATGCAACAATAGAAAGTGTCAAACAATATAACGATGGCAGATTTCATATCAATGTAAAGGGACTAGAAGTAAACGACATTAATTACAGAGGAAACTTTACCTTCGCCGTAACAGACACAATAGAAATGACATGGCGAGGAGAAAAAATAGACATTTCCGATTTACAAGAAGGAGATATCCTATCCATTACCTTTACAGACGAAATCCTAAATGATATTAGCCCAACCCCATTAAACGAAGTAGTAAAAGTACAATTACTAGAAGAAGAGAGATAATACATCCTATTTGCAATAAATAAATATCCATTTTTCCCATACTAAACTATAAAAATAAAAAGTCGATAAAAGAATGATTCGAATAATGTATAATAATTGACAATATATGGTAGAATGTGATAATTTAATATTAGTAGATAAATTATAAAAAGGGGAAAGAAAATGTTTTCTAAAAAAATACTAATAATGGTAGTAGGATTTATCATAATAATAGCAATAATAGGGATATTTTTTTCAAATGATATAGGAAAAAAGTTAGATATGACGAATAATACACAGGCAAATACAAATACTGTTTTTGAACATAGTTTTATCTTGGGAAGATGAAGAACAAAAAGGAGTACAAGAAACATCACTTGCATTTTGCAAGATAGCAATTTAGGCTATCTTGTTTTTTGTATTAAGTTATGCTATAATTTCTTAGAACGGTGCTAGTTTGTGTTATTTTGTGTTGTTTTGTCAGAAAATTCAAAATAGGTGAGTCAAATTCGTGTAATTGCACAAAATGACATTTATGTAGACTAAAAATCATCATAAAAATTTATAAAATTAGGAGAAAACAAATGTTTAAATTACATTCAGAATATGAGCCAACTGGAGATCAACCAGTTGCCATAAAACAATTAAGCGATGGGATTAAACAAGGTAAAAAATATCAGACGCTTCTAGGAGTTACAGGTTCTGGAAAAACTTTTACTATGGCAAATGTAATTCAGCAAGTGCAGAAACCAACATTGGTGCTTGCACACAACAAAACACTAGCTGGACAGCTCTATTCAGAGTTCAAAGAATTCTTCCCAGAGAACAACGTGGAGTATTTTGTGTCATATTACGATTATTACCAGCCAGAAGCATACATAGCCCAGTCTGATACCTATATAGAAAAAGATGCTTCTATTAATGATGAAATTGACAAATTACGACATTCTGCAACAGCTGCATTATTTGAAACAAGGGATGTTATTATTGTTGCTTCTGTTTCTTGTATTTATGGTCTTGGTGACCCAATTGATTATGAACATATGATTATTTCACTAAGACCAGGCATGAAAAAGTCTCGTGATGAAATTTTACGAAAACTTATTAGCATGCAGTATGTACGAAACGAAATAGATTTTAAAAGAGGTGTATTTCGTGCCAAAGGAGATATTGTAGAAATTTATCCTTCTGATGAAAACGAAAAAGCAATACGTATAGAGTTTTGGGGAGACGAGATAGATAAAATAACAGAAATAAACCCACTAACGGGTAAACCTATTGCGGTACGTAACCATGTAATGATTTTTCCAAATTCTCACTATGTTACAACAGCAGATAAAATGGAAAAAGCGCTAGTTACGATTGAAGAAGAAATGAAAGAACAAGTGGAATATTTTAAATCACAAGGCAAATTAATTGAAGCACAGCGAATTGAAGAAAGAACCAATTTTGACATGGAAATGATGCGAGAAACTGGTTTTTGCCAAGGAATAGAAAACTATTCTAGACATATTAGTGGAAGAGAAGCAGGAAGCCCGCCATATACTTTATTTGACTATTTTCCAAAGGATTTTTTGTTACTCATTGATGAATCACATGCCACCATACCGCAAGTAAGGGCGATGTATAATGGGGACCGCGCTAGAAAAGAGTCTTTAGTAAAATATGGCTTTCGTCTTCCTTCTGCCTTTGATAATAGACCTCTTACTTTTCCTGAGTTTGAAGAAAGAATTCATCAAGTTATTTTTGTTAGTGCTACACCAGCAGAATATGAGAAAGAACATTCTAAAGAAAATGTAGTAGAGCAAATTATCAGACCGACAGGACTATTGGATCCAAAAATAGAAGTAAAACCAGTAACCAACCAAGTAGATGATTTGATAGAACAAATTCACGAAGTAACGAAAAAAGGACAAAGGGTATTAGTTACTACGTTGACTAAAAAAATGGCAGAAGATTTAACCAGTTACTTAGCAGGAATTGATATTAAAGTACGTTATATGCACTCCGATATTAAAGCATTAGAAAGAATGGAAATTATTCGTGATTTACGTATGGGAGAATTTGATGTACTAGTAGGTATTAACTTATTGCGAGAAGGATTAGATATTCCAGAGGTAGCATTAGTTGCTATCTTAGATGCTGATAAAGAAGGATTTTTACGTTCCGAAAGGTCTTTAATACAAACCATAGGTCGTGCTGCAAGAAATACAGAAGGAAGAGTTATTATGTATGCAGATGAGCTAACAGACTCTATGGAAAAAGCAATTCGTGAGACCAACAGAAGAAGGGAAATACAACAAGAATATAACAAAGAGCATGGCATTACACCAAAAACAATTCAAAAATCCGTGCGTGATACTATTAAGGCAAGTTATTTAGAAGATATTAGCAAAGAGTATGAAGTAAAAGAAAACGAAGATATAAAAGATATTATTAATAAATTAACCGATGAAATGCTAAAATATGCAAGCAACATGGAATTTGAAAAAGCAGCGGAACTAAGAGATAAAATTAAAGAATTAGAAGGACTAATGTAAATGACCTTCATAAAATGTTAAGGAAAGATTAAGGATTCTTTCCTTCTTTTTTTGCCATGAGGCTGGTATAATAAGGGAAACAAAAAGAAATTTAGGAGGGAAAAAAGTGAGTGAAGTTATTTTAAAATGTACCAATCTCCATAAAAAGTTTGGCAAAAAAGAGATTTTAAAAGGAGTATCGGTAGAAGTAGAAGCGGGAGATATTTTGGGATTTATCGGACCCAATGGCGCGGGAAAAACGACGACCATTAAATTAATTTTAGGGTTGCAAGGTATTACTAGTGGAAGTGTATCCATTAATGGATATGATATTCAAAAAGATTTTACAAAGGCGATTGCAAAAGTAGGGGCTATTGTAGAAAATCCGGATTTATATATGTATTTATCTGGATACGAGAACCTAAAACTTGTTCGTAATTTATACCCTAATATAGACAATAATAGAATCCAAGAAGTAGTAAAACTAGTAGGATTAGAAAACAGAATACACGATAAAGTATCCAAATATTCTTTAGGAATGAGACAACGATTAGGAGTAGCACAAGCAATTTTGCACAAACCAAATTTGCTTATTTTGGATGAACCAACCAATGGATTAGACCCAGAAGGAATTAAAGAAATGCGAGAGCTTCTAAAAAGACTTGCAAGTAAAGAAAATATGGCAGTATTTATTTCTAGCCATAACTTAGCAGAGCTAGAAAGTTTTTGTAACAAAGTATGTATTATTAAAAATGGTGTGGTAGTAGAAACCAATAATTTATTAGATATGAAGCAAGAACTTGTTGCTAATAAATATTTAATAGAGGTAGACTTAGCAGAAAGAGCAATACAAATTTTAGGAAAGTATAAGGCTGGTATTGTAGAAAAAAATTGTATAGAAATTGTAATAGAAAAAGAGCAGATACCAGAACTTATTAAAGAAATGGTGCTACAAAATATTAAAATATATAGTGTAAAACAAGAAGAAGTATCCCTAGAAGATGCCTTCTTAAAAAAGACAGGGGGTAATATCATTGATTAATTTAATCCGAAACGAATTAACAAAAATAGGAAAGAAAAAAAGCATTTATATTGTCATACTTCTTACGATTGGTTATATGGTGTTTAGCAACTTTATGTATTATAAAAATTCAGAATATTCTTATTCCTATTACTCTGATGGCTATGTATCCTATTTAGAAGAAGAACTTGCTAAACTAGACCCAAGCAAAGAAAGCGATGTAACCATGTATTTGGACCTAAAAACACAGCTTGAAATAGCAAAATTAAGTGAGCAATATGAGGAAGGTTCTTGGCAAGCCAATGTTATTCAAAATAATGCAGTAGAGTATATTGGAGAATTGGTACGTTATGAAACGTTAGGAATAACACAAGACCAAGAATATCAAGAAGTAAAGCAAAATTATGAAGAATTTCTAGAAAAGTTACAAGAAGATGATTGGAAATATTTTGTAAACAAGGAATTAGATACGGTAGAAACGCAAATTGCAGAAATAGAAGAAAGTAAAAATAAAACGGTAGATAAATCTTTATTACAACAATACGAGTCTACTTTGCAAGATTTAACATTACAAGAAAAGATATTACAGTGGAGACTAGAAAAAAATATTAGTTATGCTAATAGTGAAGAAAATAACAGATTAAACCAATATGCTACTTATGCTAGACAAGTAAATGAGCAAGCACAAATAGAAGGTAAAAACCATACCCAACAAAAAGAGTACCAAGAACTAGTAGCAAATATGAAACTATGTGAATATGATATTATTCATAATACCAATACACAGTCTACAGACAATGCCAAAGGACAGTTAGCCTATGTATTTTCTAATTATGAAGTATTTTTACTTATTCTTGTTATTATGGTAGCAGGAGTAATGATAAGCGAAGAATTTAACAAAGGAACCATCAAACTACTTTTGGTAAAACCATATAGCAGAACCAAAATTTTATTTGCAAAACTAATTACTTGTTTTATTATTTTAGTGCTAGCAAGCATTGTGCTTATTGCTTTACAAGGAATAATAGGAGGATTTATTTGGGGATGGGATAGTTATGCAGATCCTGTAACCGTATATGATTTTAACATAAATCAAGTAAAAGAAATTTCTATTATCCCGTACGTATTTACTATTTTATTAGCAAGAATGCCAATGTATGTATTACTAATTACACTAAGTATGGCAATTAGTACCATTATACTAAACACCGCATTAGCTGTTATATTACCATTTTTAGGCTACTTTGCAGGTACCATATTAAATCAGTTATCCCTAATATACAATTTACAGTTTATGAAATTCTTTGTCCCACTAAACTGGAATCTAGAAACTTACCTTTACGGAGGCTTAGGAGAAATGCAAGGAATGTCTATGGTATTTTCTATTGTAATCTGTTTACTATACTTCTTGCTTATGACAGTGGTAATGACTATTGTCTTTAAAAAGAAAAATATAAAAAATATTTAAAAGAAAAAATATCCTGTTTTGTAAAAAATGGGATATTTTTTTGCTCTTAAATACAATAAATCATTTAAAAATAAAAAACTTCCTAAAAAAGCAAAACTTAACAAAATAAATACGTTTAAATTTGCCATACTAATTAACAAGAAGGAGGCAAAAAAAATGAAAAAAATAATTAGCATAGTATGTATTTTAGCAATTTCTGCTTTGTTTGCGTTTTCTGCAAGTGTTTATGCACAAGCTTTAGGAAGTATTAATGTAACTGTAGATAAAGAAACAGTGCATCCGGGAGAAGAAATAAAGCTTACCATAGATTTTGGTCAAGATTTAGGAGCATATACTGTAAATATTGCGTATGATAACCAATTATTAGAATATGTATCTGCAGAAGGAGGAACGGAAAATGATAATGGAACTAGGGTAAAAGTATATTACTACGATGATACAGTAGGAAGTAAACCAAGAAGAAATATGTCTATAACTTTTAGAGCAAAAGAAGGACTTACTACTTCGAATCCGACCGAATTTAGCATAACTATGGAAGGACTAGGTAGTCCAGATGGTTTAATAAATTATGATGATGTAACAACACCTATTATAAAAGATGTTACCGTAGAGCCTGTGTATGAAAACTACGCTATTACACTAAACTATACAGGAGACATTATCAAAGAACAGGAAAAAGATATGCAACTTGTTATTTCTTCTGCAATGGGAAAAAATTACGAGCATACCAGAATTTGGGGAGAAGTGACAACAACTACTGGTGGAAATGCGAAACTTCTTGCAACAGATAGCCAAAACTTAGAACATGATATTTTACAAAGTGGTTTTGGAGAAGCACAAGGTGATCCTATTGGAGGAAAAGATGTAAATAAAGTATTACAAGTAAGAGGGTTATTTAGTAAAGCCGGGGATTATACTATTACGTTACGATTAGTAGATAGAGACAATTCGGATGCAGAAATTGCAAAACAAACATTTACCATTTCCGTAAAAGAAGAAACAGAGGTAACCCCTCCGGAAGAAGAAAAGCCACCAGAGCAAATTCCACCAGAAGGGGAAAATCCAGAATCACCAGAGCCAGAGGTACCTGAAACACCTGCTATCGAGGAGGATAATCAAAATCCTACTGTACCAGAAGTGCCAAGTCCAGAGGTAGAAGATACACAGCCAGAGACCTTACCTAAAACAGGTGATACTGTTTATGTAGCGGTAGGTACAGTACTAGCTCTTTTGATGATAACGTATATGGCAATTACCAAAAAAATAAAAGGATAGGCTTAAAAGCCTTCCTTACATAACATTGAGGAGTAAACCATGCAAACGAGAAAAGAAAGAAGAAAACAAAAACAGGATAAGTGGAAACAAAAAATAGCAAATGGAATCTTGATAGTAATGCTTGCTATTGGTATTTGGGTAATTTTAGGTATGTATCAAGAAAACACTATTTTTTTGCAAGAAGGAAAAATGCCAGTTCTTACTAACCAAGTAATACAGCAAGTAGAAAAAACACAATCCACGGGAAAATCTACAGAAAAGGTTTCTATTGCAGAAACGTATCAAGGGTTTACAGTAGCGGCAAAACTATTGATACCCAAATTAGAATTGGAAACCAATGTGCTACGAGAATATAGTGCAGAAGGAATGGAAGTGTGTGTGTCCAAATTTTGGGGAGTAGATGCTAACGAAGTGGGGAACTTTTGTATTGCTGGACATAATTACCAAAAAGAAAATAAATTTTATCGCTTAACAGAACTAGAAACAGGAGATGAATTATATTTGCTAGATAATAAAAATGGCAAGTATAGGTATATTGTTTCTGCTATTTATCAGGTAAAACCGGAAAATACGAGTCCTATTGACCAGAAAACGAACGGTAAAAGAATGGTTACCTTAATTACTTGTACCAAATATTCTAAAAACAGAATTATTGTACAAGCTCTAGAAGGGTAAGGAAAGGGGAAAGCAATGAAAACAAGTAAAAAGTATCTACTTTTGGTGGCAATTTTGGCTGTAGTTACTGTTGCTAGTATTTACTATGTAGCAGAAGCGGGAAGCAACATTGATAGTTTTCCAGAAAGTTATCAGCCATATTTAGAAGAATTGCAAAAAAAATATCCAAATTGGAGTTTTGTTCCGCTTAATACGAATTTGGACTGGAATACCGTAATAGATGCAGAAAATAAATTTGGAAAAAATTTAGTACCTAAATCTTATTCTGATGCATGGAAAAATATGACTCCAGGAGAATACAACGTAGAAGTAGATGCGGGTTGGGTAGATTGCTCTAGAAGAGCCATAGAATATACAATGGACCCTAGGAACTTTTTAAATGAAGTTCGTATTTTTCAGTTTGAAGGTTTATCTTATGAAGAAAATACAAACAGTTTAGAAGGAATAGAAAAGATTTTGTATGGAACCGAATTTTATAACAGAATCGTGGAATATAAAACAACAGCGGGAAATACAGTAACTATGTCTAGCAAGTATTCTGACCTAATAGCAACAGCTGGCAAAGAATCTAAGGTAAGCAGTTATCATTTAGCATCTAGGATAAAACAAGAAGTAGGACCATTTTTGTCTCATAGCTCTATTAGTGGCATTGTGCCAGGTTTTGAAGGATATTATAATTTCTATAACATTGGAGCTACTAGCTCAGCAGAACCAATGGGAGCCATTAAAAATGGCCTGCAATATGCAAAAGATGGAAAAGGTGCAAGTAATGAGACGAAAACCAAATATCGTATTCCATGGAATACAAAAGAAAAGGCCATTACTGGTGGAGGGATTTTTATTGGTTCCAGTTATATTCATTTAGGACAAGATACCATTTATCTACAAAAATTCCATGTATATGATAAAAAAGGGGGAGAATTATTTTGGCACCAATATATGACAAATGTATTAGCACCCTATAGTGAATCCAAATTAATATATAACGGATATGTTAACACAGGTATTTTAAACAGTCACCTTACTTTCCTTATTCCTGTATATAACAATATGCCAGCAATACCAGTTTCTAGCCCTAACATTAAGGAAGATGATTTTACAGAAGATAATACAAAAGTATATGCAGATGTAACTAGTAAATTAAATATTAGAACAGGACCATCTACTTCTTACGAATTATTAACTACGGTAGATAGAAATATAGTAATGACAAGAATTGCAAAAGGAAGGCAAGCAGGAGAATTATGGGATAAGGTACAATTACCGAATGGCATGATAGGGTATGCTTTCCAGAGCTATTTAAAAGAAGTGCCAGAAAAGCAAATAGAAAAAATAACAGTTTCCTTAGAAGACGGCAGTAATACCATAGCAAAAGGAGAAACAAAAAAGTTAAATGTTACTATTTTACCAGAAGAGGCAAAAACGCATGAAGTAAAATATATATCCAGTGATTCTTCTGTGGCTACTGTAGATAGTAGTGGTAATGTTTTGGGAGTACAATCTGGTGAAGTTACTATAACTGTAAAAGCAAAAGAAAATAGTGTATCTGGTACAATAAAACTAAAGGTATATACAAAAGTTACAGGAATTACGGTAGCAACAAAAGAAATATATGTAACAGAAGGAAGCAACTATCTGTTACAGGCAAGCGTCTTACCAGAAGATGCAGATAATAAAGGAATAACCTATCTTTCTCAAAATCCAGAAATAGCAACCATAGATGAAAAAGGACAACTTACAGCAGTAAAACAAGGAACAACAAAAATAATCCTGACAACACAAGACCAAGCTAAAACAGCAGAGGTAACAGTTACAGTAGTAGCCCCATTGAAGCCAGAGGAAGTGATTTTTGATAATAGCTTGTTAGTAGAAAAAAATATTATTACAGGTTGGGATATTACTCAAATGAAAGTAGAAAACATTAAGCAAAAAATTACAACACCATATACCATAAAAGTTTATCATGCAAATGGAACGGAGTTAAAAGATACTGAGCAAGCAGGAACAGGTTCTGTTATCCAACTACTAGGTGAAAATGGGGAAATAAAAATGGAATACCAAATAGTAATTTATGGAGATGTGGGTGGAGATGGCAAAATTAATAGCTTTGACTTATTAGTCCTACAAAAGCATATACTAGAAATAGAAGAACTACAAGGAGCATTTCGTATAGCAGGGAATACAAGCAAAAATGGGAAAAATCCATCTTCTTTTGATTCTTTACAAATTCAAAAACACATTTTAGAAATACAACAAATTGAACAAAGAAAGGAGACATTATGAAAAAATGTATTGTGATATTAGTATTGGGAGTGATAAGTAGCTTAGTAGTATTTTGCACACCAGCAATGGCACAAATCCAAATGAGTATTGTGCCGAGCAAACAAAAAATAGAATTAGAAGAACAAACAGAAATCAATATTCTTTTGCGAGAGGCTCCTGTGGCAGCGCTTAGTCTAGAAATTGTATGGGACCAAAATAAATTAGAATATAGGAGAGGACCAGAAAATGCTAATGTATCGCAAGGTAGAGTATTATATACTTGGGTAAGTAGCAATGGGAAAAATGTATCTAATTTAGAGATAGGAGGTTTTATCTTTAGAGCAAAACAGGAAGGAACAGCAAGTATAGTTGTCACAGGAGATTTTTACAGAGAAGATGGAACGAAACTAGAAATTTCTTCCCAAAATATAGAACTACAAATAGGCCAAGAAAAACTCCAACTGGCAGAAGAAAATAACGAGATAGCACAGTGGCAAATAGCAGATACAACTACAGCAAAACTGGCTGTTATGCGCCTAGGATATGAAGGTATTAGTCCAGATTTTTCTCCAGATATTCATGAATACTATCTTACTGTACCAGAAGAAATAACAAATATTGATGTTACGGCTATTGCGCAAAACCAAGAAGCTACTGTAACGATAATGGGCAATACTAACATAAAACAAGGAATGAACACGATTCAAATAGAAGTACAATCAGCAGATAAAACGAATACAGAGGTTTACACCATTTATGTAACCAATACATCCAAAAAAGAACAAGCTAACGCAAATTTAGAAACATTAGCTATTAGGCAAGGAACATTAACACCAGAGTTTGATGCTAATATTACCCACTATACAGTAGAATTAGCAAAGGAAATAGAAGCACTAGAAATATTGGCAATTCCGCAGAGCTTAAGTGCAACTGTAAATGTACAAGGAGGACAGCAATTACAAATAGGAGATAATAGAATAATAGTAGAAGTAACAGCAGAAAATAAAATGACAACAAAGAAGTACGAAATAATAGTTCATAGAAGAAATGCAGAAGAACAGGTATTATGGGAAAAAGAACAAGAAGAAGAAAAGCAGCAAATTTCTAATGTGTTACAAACACAAAAAATAAATAGCAATTTTGTAGAAGAAGAGCAACAATTTACAGAAGAACAAGAAACGAAAAAGCAGGAAGAAACAGTGAGCTTGCAAAGACCACAAGGAAAAATTATAGTAGTGACAGGAATTCTTTTTCTTATACTACTTGGCTGGCTAGGATATAGAAAGTATAAAAAACAAAAGAAAACATAAATTTGACATAATACGGGAAAATTGATACAATAAAAAAAGAAAACATCATGATAAAAAGAGGTAGAAAGTTTAGGTTTCTAAAAATAAAATAGAAAGGATGAGAAAGTATGGAAAAAGCGAAGGTATATTTTACCAAGGAAATCACACCAGAAAGTGTGGTAAAAATGTATGAAACATTGGGATTAGAGTTACCAGGAAAGGTAGCAGTAAAATTACATTCTGGAGAACAAGGAAATCAAAACTATATTAGACCTGAATTTGTAAAAGCTATGGTAGAAAGAGTAAATGGAACAGTAGTAGAATGTAACACCGCATATGGTGGAGCAAGAAATTCTACAGAAAAACATAAAAAACTAATAGAAGAACATGGTTGGACAAAATATTTTGATGTAGACCTTATGGATGCAGAGGGGTCAGATATGGAATTAAACATTCCAAACGGAAAAGTGATAAAAGAAAACTTTGTAGGAAACCATTTAAAAAACTATGATTCTATGCTAGTGTTATCTCATTTTAAAGGGCATCCAATGGGAGGATATGGTGGAGCCTTAAAGCAATTATCTATAGGGGTAGCTTCCTCACAAGGAAAGTCATGGATTCACTCTGCTGGAAAAACAAAAGACCAGACCATATTATGGGACAATTTGCCAGAGCAAAATAAATTTTTAGAAGCAATGGCAGATAGTGCTTCTAGCATTGTAGAATATTTTAAAGGAAAAATTGTTTTTATCAATGTAATGTGTAACTTATCCGTAGATTGCGACTGCTGTGCAAAAGCAGAAGACCCATGCATGAAAGATATAGGAATCCTAGCAAGTTTAGACCCAATTGCCATTGACCAAGCATGTATTGACTTAATATATCATTCAAAAGACCCAGGAAGAGACCACTTTGTACAAAGAGTAGAAAGACAAAATGGCATTCATACAATAGAAGCAGCACAAGAATTAGGATTTGGAACAAGAGAGTACGAAAGAATTGATGTATAAAAAGTAGATACCATTTAGTACAAATAGAGTTTTCTATTCAAAATGCAATTGCACAAGTTACCAATATACAAAAAATGTTTTAAATAAAAATATTAGAGACAAATTCTAATATGTGTAGAAGGGGAAGGATGGTATCAGGAAGAAGGAAAAGAAGCACAAAAATTAAAATACTTCTAATGAATGGTGTGAGCCAGTAACAGAGGAAGAATACAATAAAATATAAAAAATAAAAGAGGAGGAAATATGATAAAAATAAGTTTCCAACAAAATAAATCGGTGGCGTATGATGATAACAAAAAGATTGGGGAATGTGATTTTATAGAAAAGGATAATACATGGAATATAATTCATACAGAAGTAAATGAAGAATACCAAGGACAGGGGTTAGCAAGGAAATTAGTAGAATGTGTTATAGAATATGCACAAAAATTGAATAAAAACATAATAGCGGATTGTTCATATGCTAAAAAAATAATAGAAAAAATAAAATCATAAAATTTCATCTAAGAGGAGGAATTGATTACGCAAAACTAAACTTTGCGCATAAAACTATTATGAAATTGCTTTATAACGCAATTAAAAATATACCAGAAGAAAAGCAAACAGCAGAAAACAAAGCAATGATAGAAACCTATAATAAAAAAGTTGACTTTATTGATTTTTCTAGTTTAGATGAAATAATACATGAGATACAAAAATAATTGTAACAAGAATTAGTAATTTGTCTCGCAGGTTGCGGGTTAAAATATTTTCAGAACTGTATAGATTTTTGGTATAAAAGATAGTATAATAATACTATAAATAATTTTGGGAGGTAACAAATATGTCTATCGAAAAACAAAGATTATATAATGAAATAGATACTTTACCAGAAGAACTTACAAATCAAGTGATAAATTTTATTGAATACTTAAAAATATCATATGTAGATACAGACGCTCCAGATAATATAATGATAAAAAGTAAAAAAGATTTAAAAGAAAAATTGCAAAAAGGAATAGATGACATAAATGCAAATAGAATATATTCAATAGAAGAAGTTTTTAACAAAATAGACAATATCTAAGAGATTGGAGTTTTTGTATGAAAAAATATATAGTTGAAGTTTCAGAAACTGCGGAAAAAGATTTAGAAAATATTTTGAAGTATTTAAGATATAATTTGGCAGAAGATATTATAGCAGATAAATATAAACTTTTATTTAAACAAGAATTAAAAAACTTAGAAGATATAGCAGGTAGTATGCCTATTTTAAGTCAAGAATTAACAGGTTATAATAATATTAGAAAAGTTAATGTAAGAAATTATGTAATATTTTATATAACTGATGAAGAAAATTCAAAGGCTTTTGTATTAAGAATTGGACATGCTTTTATGGATTGGGAAAAGTACCTAAAAGATGAATGATTAACAAGTAGTTCTTATTTGTTAATTATTTTGTTATCTAAAAAACATAGAATTTATAGGAGAATTAACCATGGAAAAAGAAATCGTTTTTGTAACACATAATACAGGAAAAATAAAATCAGCAGAAAAATATTTTAAAAATTTAAAATTTACTACATTTAATTATGAATTAAATGAACCAAGAAGTGACGATATAAAAGAAATAGCAACTGCAAAAGTAAAAGAGGCTTTTGAAATAGTAAAAAGACCTTGTATAGCTTTAGATACAGATTTTAGGATTGAAGAGTTAAATGGGTTTCCTAGAGCTTTTGTAAATTTTTCATTAGATACAATAGGAATAAATGGAATTTTAAAACTAATGGAAGGAAAAGAAAACAGAAAATGTGCATTTAATGAGTGTTTAGCTTATCATGATGGGACGAATATTCATTATTTTTATGGAAAACATCCTGGAAATTTATCAGAAAAAATACAAGGATTAGACAGAGCAGAAAAATGGTCAGATTTGTGGTATATTTTTAAGCCAAAAGGATTTGATACAACATTAGCAGAAATGGATTCAGAAGAAAGAGAGAATAGAAGAAAAATTGATGGTTCAGTACAAGCAATGCAGGAATTTGCAAAATGGTATGAAGAGCAGTAATCATCCCTACAAATTACAATTTTGATGTGAATAAAAAAATATGTTTAAAAAGAGGATATGTATAATACGGATACGGGTAGAACGCAAAAAAATATTTGTGAAACACTACACAAAGCAAAAAAAGTATGATAAAATTAAATTGTATGAAAAAATAAAAAAAGGAGGAATCAGTCATGTCAGGACACAGTAAATGGCATAACATAGCAGCAAAAAAGGGAAAAGCAGATGCTGCAAGGGGTAAAATTTTTACTAAATTAGGAAGAGAAATATTAATTGCAGTAAAGCAAGGAGGACCAGATCCTGCTGGTAATTCTAAATTAAAAGATGTTATTGCTAAATGTAAAGCAAATAATATGCCAAATGATACCATAAATAATGCTATAAAAAAAGCTGCTGGTATTGGAAATAACGAAAACTACGAAGAAGTAACCTACGAAGGTTATGGTCCAAGTGGTGTGGCTGTTATTGTAAATGCAACAACAGATAACAGAAATAGAACAGCTGCAGATGTAAGACATGTATTTGATAAATCCGGTGGAAACTTAGGAACATCTGGATGTGTTTCTTACTTATTTAATCGTAAAGGAATTATTGTTATTGCAAGAGAATCTACTGGTATGTCTGAGGATGACCTTATGTTACTTGCTATAGACAGCGGAGCAGAAGATTTTGAAGCAGAAGAAGAATATTATCAAATTACTACTTCACCAGAAGATTTTTCTACAGTAAGAGAAAAACTAGAAGCAGAAGGATTAACTTTTGAACAAGCGGAAATTCAAATGGTACCAACTACCTATGTCGACTTAGACGAAAAATCAGCAGAAAAAATGCAACGTTTAATTGACAATCTAGAAGACTTAGATGATGTTTCTGAAGTATATCATAACTGGAACGAATAAATAATTAAAAATAGTTCTAAATAAAAAAAGACAAGCATATAGTATAAAGAATATGCTTGTCTTTTTTAGCGCTTGGTAAAAATACAGAATGGTTTGGAGGAATGATTATGACAAATGTAAATACCATTTTTAAACTATTTCCCAATAGAATCTATCAAGAAATAAACCAATATCTTCTTTCAACAGATGCCAATATTGTAAATAATTTAGAAGAAATACGTTTTCGAACAGGAAGACCCATTATCTTAAAAACCAGTATAACAGAAGCGGTTTTAAAATATATTGTTACCGCAGAAGATATGACAGAAATACTTAGTATTCTTTGCGAAAATTCTATCTATTCCTATCAAAGTCAAATTTGCAGTGGGTTTATTACGATAAAAGGAGGTCATCGTGTAGGAATTGTAGGAAGTACCATTGTAAAAGAAGGAAAAATCATGAATATGAATTACATTTCGGGTCTAAATTTTCGTGTTGCAAGGCAAGTAATTGGCTGTAGTAACAAACTGTTAAAATATGTACTGGATATAGAAAATAATACCATCTATAACACGTTATTAGTTTCTAGTCCGGGAAGTCGGAAAAACTACTCTCATTAGGGATTTTATTAGGCGTATTAGTAATGGAATAGAAGGAACACCAATGAAAGGCTTAACAGTGGGAGTAGTAGATGAAAGAGGAGAAATTGCAGCCATGTATAAGGGAATAGCACAAAATGATTTAGGTTTAAGAACAGATATATTAGATAATACTCCCAAAGCCATAGGTATGAATTTGTTAATTCGTTCTATGTCCCCAAATGTCATTGCTGCAGATGAAATTGGAAGTAAAGAAGATGTAGAAGCAATTAAATATGCTATTTGTTCGGGGATAAAAGGTATCTTTACAGCACATGGAGCAAGCATGGAAGACCTTCGTACCAATCCGGCTTTGGCAAATCTGCTAGATACCGGTAGTATAGAAAGAATTGTTTTTTTGTCGAACAAAAAACAAACAAGAGGAGAAATTAGTAAAGTATATGGATACAACAAAATGAATGCTATTTATGAAGGCATAAAATAAAATTTTTAGTTCTAAAATAGTACAAGCTTGCATATATATAAAACAAAGGAAAAGGAGAAAAGAAATGCAAGCCATAAAATATATCTTATTATGTCTTATTTTTCTTGCTAGTTCTGGAATAGGCATTCTATATTCAAAAAAATATACCAATAGAGAAAAAGAACTAAAGGAAATGAAAAACGCTCTTAGTCTATTTAAAACCAAATTACGTTATACCTACGAAACAGTACCCGAAATTTTTACACAAATTGCGGAAAAAGTAAAAGAACCTATTGCTAGTATATTTTATACAGCTGCTAATAACATGCAAGAAACATTAGCAAGTGATGCATGGATAGAGACCATAGAAAAAAGTGAAAATAATTTAAAAGAAGAAGATAAAACCATTCTAAAAGACCTTGGTAAACTGTTAGGACAAACAGATGTAGAAGGCCAATTAAGCAGTATAGAGCTAGTAACTAATTTCCTAGACAAACAAATAGA
>UMJJ01010739.1_pt1 | contig 24969 bp, 29 predicted proteins | sample 1966051 | NCBI WGS metagenome assembly UMJJ01 (sample SAMEA4836147, study PRJEB28245) | human gut metagenome | biome: gut microbiome; material: fecal sample | place: Denmark | collected 2008
TGCGACTACCGGTGCAATTACGAGCGAATAATCATCTAGAAATAGAGATGGTACATATAAGATACAAAGTGGAGAAAAGATAAGAGTTTGTATGACAAGTGATTTCTGTTTAGAAGAAGCAGATATATGGAGAGATGATGTCTGGTCCATGATCAGAAGAAGACAGGATGTCATTTTCTATATACTTACTAAAAGAGCAGAAAGACTTAAAGAATGCTTACCAGATAACTGGGGTGATGGATATGAGAATGTAATACTTAATGTTACATGTGAGAATCAGAAACGTGCTGATGAACGTATACCTATTCTATTAGATATTCCTGCTAAACATAAAGGAGTGATGTTAGCACCTCTTATTGGTCCTATTGATTTAGAAAAGTATTTAGATGGACGCATAGAAGAAGTGACATGCGGTGGAGAGAATTATGGTGGTACAAGAGCATGTGACTTCGATTGGATTAAATCTTTACATAATCAATGTGTGAATAAGAATACAACATTCACTTTTATTGAGACAGGATCTCATTTTGTGAAGGATGGTATTCATTATCGAGTAAAAGGGAAAGTAGCTCAGACAAGAATAGCCTATCGATCTAGAATGAATTATCAAGGAAAGAAACCTATATATCATCTTTATGATTTCTTTGATAATGAATTAAGAGAAGATCAATTGTATAAAAGAGAATTCAGTGAACATTGTATAGAATGTGCATCAAAACCTATATGTAATGGATGTGCAAGAAGATTTGGATGTAAACAATGTCTTTGATAATGAGAAAAAAGAAGTTTCAAATAGTATGAATAAGTAGAGGCTGAACTATAAGAGTAATTCTTATAGTTTTTTTTGATACGTTTAAAGGAGGTTGATGATGGAAAATAATAAACCAAGACTATCTCTAGATGAACAGATTCAACATTTAAAAGACAAGGGAATACTTTTCAATATCATGGCTGAGGAATCAGCCAAACAATATCTCAAATACAACAATAATTATTATAAGTTGACTTCTTTCAGAAAAAATTATGATAAGCATCCAGGTGGAGAAAATAAGGGTAAATATATTAGGTTGGAGTTTGCCTATCTAGTTGACATGTCGATCATTGATATGCGTCTTCGCTATAGAGTAGTAGAAATGGCTTTGGATATTGAACATCATACGAAGCTACAATTATTAAGGAAAATGGATGAGTATGATGAAGATGGTTATCAAATAGTCAAAGATTATATTGGTTCTTTGGATGACAGGCAAAAGAATTATTTTGAATCTGAGATTAATAGGAACAGAAGAGGTATCTATTGCAGGGATATTATTGAAAAATACGAAGGTAATTATCCTGTTTGGGCATTTATTGAAATAATATCGTTTGGGAAATTGGTTGGATTTTATCACTATTGTGCTAATCGTTTCTCTGATAAGGAAATGAAATATGATTATTATGGGTTGTTAACTTGTAAAAAAATTAGAAATGCATCAGCTCATAGTAATTGTATATTAAATGATTTGAGATCTCATACTGCAGAACATCGAACAAAGAAAGACATTACAGAAGAACTAATGAATATTCCGCATATGAATTCTAATTTTAGAAAGAATAGAATGAGTAACGAGAGAATTCAACAGATTATCACATTATTGTATATGCATAAGAAAATGGTAAGAAGTGAAGGAGTTGCCTTATATGAAAGTGGGGAATTGAAGAAATTAATAAGAAGGATTGATAGAAATTCTACCTATTATAAGACAAATAAATTAATCCAAGGAACTTTCAAATTTCTAGGATTAGTAGTTGACAGTTGGTTTTAGACAGTGTAACATTGCAGTAGATGAAAAAAGATATTCTTTTACAGTAGCGGCATTGTGCAAACGATGTTTGCTCGGGTTTTCTATTAAAAGACCTCTTCGGAGGTCTTTTTTGTACATGAAAAACACATGTTTCCATGTGTCTTGCTTAATAGTTGGATTGTAGTAAGTAAAAAGACGCTTCAAAATTCTCAGATCAGTCATTGACAGTTGGTTTTAGACAGTGTATCATCGTGACAGGTGGAAAAAGATATTCTTTTACAGTAGCGGCATTGTGCAAACGATGTTTGCTCGGGTTTTCTATTAATAGACCTCTTCGGAGGTCTTTTTTGTACATGAAAAACACATGTTTCCATGTGTCTTACTTAATAGTTGGATTGTAGTAAGTAATATGATGCTTCTTACAATAAGCATTGATTGCAGCTCTCCAGTCAGTATTTTTAGTATACTCTACTAAATAAGTCGCAATACCTTTTTCCTGACATGTATTTAAATATTTCTTTAAGCGTGTTGATACTTCAGTATCCTGTTTTACATACTTCTTACCCTGTTTCTTAGTCATCATACTAGTCTGGTTTACACCTGCAACCATCTTAGAATTCTTATAAACAGTTTCTCTATAATCATAGGCATTATTCACAATAACCTTTAACTTATTCTGATTTGCTTCCTTGATAAGAGCATCTAATGCATCTGCATCATCAATCTTACTAATAAAGATACCATCAGCCTTTAAAGTTTCAGCTTTGTGATGTGGTTTCTTTAAACTCATATAGAAATAAATCTGTTTAGATTTCTTTCTTAAAACCTTCATATCTTCTGTAGTTAAACCTTTGCTTCTCACTACAATAAGATCATAATGCTTCTTCATTTTAAGAAGCTCACTCTTTTTCTTTTTAGTAAGGACTGCATATGTACTTGCTTGTGATTTAACAGCTGTTTGAGAAGAACATCCAGTTAATACAAAGAAAGCACATAATACTAGTGTTAATAATTTTTTATACATTTTCTCATACCTCGCATCTCTTACATTATCACAATTTTTTCAGAAAGTGAACCTTGATTGTTTTAAGTGTGATGTAGTTTTATAATAATTAATTAAAAGGGGAAAGTTATATGACACAATATGAATCACAGTATGAGAGAATGATCAAGCAGCCAATCCCTTCTCTGATACTTACTCTCGCATTACCAACAACGATCTCAATGTTAGTGACTAATATATATAACATGGCTGATACGTACTTTGTCTCTACAGTAGGGACAAGTGCGACAGGTGCAGTAGGGATTGTTTTTGGATTAATGGCGATATTACAAGCCTTTGGCTTTATGTTTGGACATGGGGCAGGCGCAAATATATCAAGAAGACTAGGGGCTAAAAGAGTAGAAGAAGCACGTATATTTGCATCTACAAGCTTTTTTGGCTCACTCTTTTTTGGTGCTTTGATTGCGATACTAGGTCTTATATTCTTAAATCCACTTATGTATTTGATGGGCTCTACTTCAACTATCCTACCTTATGCAAGAGCCTATGCCATCTTTATTTTGATTGCAGCACCTGCCATGACTTCATCATGTGTGATGAATAATATACTAAGATATGAAGGACAAGCATCACTTGCGATGATTGGACTCACATCCGGTTCTATTATTAATATCTTTGGTGATTATATTTTTATGCGCATATTTCATATGGGTGTCACTGGTGCAGGACTCTCTACTGCCCTGTCTCAATATATCAGTGCATTCATTCTCTATTCTATGTATCACAAAGGAAAGACACAAAGCTGCTTTAAATGGCAATATGTAAGTTTAGAAAAATATGTTATAGGAAGTATTGTTGCGGTAGGATTCCCATCACTCTGTCGTCAGGGATTAAATAGTATCAGTGTGATGACTCTTAATTTTGCAGCAGGAATCTATGGAGATGAAGCGATTGCGGCAATGAGTGTTGTGAGTCGTATATCCAATCTCATCTTCTCGGTAGGAGTAGGAATAGGTCAGGGTTTCCAGCCAGTATCAGCATTTAGCTATGGTGCAAAAAGATACGATCGATTGAAACAAGCATTTATCTTCACTGTGACTCTTTCTACTATTCTATTAAGTATTATTAGTGTCATCTGTTTATGCTTCACAAAACCGCTTCTCTTACTCTTTACACAGGATAGTCAAGTACTCTCTATTGCGCAACTTGCGATGAAATTTGAATGTATTGCGATATTCTTTATGGCTATTAGTATCGGCGCAAATATGTTATTCCAAAGTATTGGTAGAAGTGTCATAGCGACATTCCTAGCTGCTTTAAGAAGTGGTTTGGCTTTTATCCCGCTTGTTATCCTATTGCCTCACATATGGGGTATTACAGGTTTAGCCTTATCTCAGCCTATAGCTGATTTATGTGCAAGTATTATTCCTATTCCCTTTATTTTTAGTTTATTCAAGGAATTATCCTAAAACTATGGTATAATCGTTTCGGTGATTAAAATGAAAAATATGAAACAAACAATATTAGAATATGTAAAAGTTATTCTTGTGACTGTGATTCTTACATATGGTTTCCTATTCTTTGTCCAGATTTCTCACGTAGAAGGACAATCTATGGAACCTAATTATCATGAAGGGAACATTGTCTTAGTCAATAAGCAGTTCTATCATTATGATGATGTAAAATATGGTGATGTTGTCATTGCGAAATGTAATATATTAGGACAGCAGAGACAGATCATTAAAAGAGTCATTGGCAAGCAGGGTGATACAATAGAATGTATTGATCATGAACTCTACCGTAATGGTAAGAAAGTCAATGAAACATATATCAATGAACAAATGACAGACACTAACTGGACTTATACAGTTCCAAAAGGTGATGTCTTTATTATGGGGGATAATAGAAACCATTCTACAGATTCCCGTTATATAGGTGCTGTTTCTTTCAAGAAAGAAATAGTCGGTAAAGTATTCTTTAAGGCCTTTTAGTAAAGGTCTTTTTTTATGTTACATATTAGTTTTAACTAACTTAACAAGTCAAAAATAGGAATTTACTAAATTCCATAAATAATAACGCTTACATATGATAATTACAAAATTAGGCTTTGCATATTGTAAATTTCTCTGCTATTATGGGGTTAAAGTAGATAGGAGCTAACATAATCTATTTAGAAAGGATGAAAAAATGGCTAAGAAATTCGAAATTACTAGAGGTAATGCAATCTTAAACTTCTCTGAAGAATTCTGTCAGAGTAGATGTGAATTAGTGGAAAGTGAATCTTTCTCTAAGGTATTGGAGAAATTCATTAAGAATCAGCGCAGATTAGAAACACAGTTATATATTTATTTACATGAACGCAATGCGGATGATTTCTTCTTATTAGGAGATTTAAGAAGCATTTTCAAGTTATTACTTGTACTTGATGCAGAACAGGTTTGTGCATTAAGACCAGAATATGCAGTGTATTTTGAAGATCGTGATATGTTCGTAAAGTTAATTGAAGACATTTATTTATACTGGAGAAAACTTCAGAGATATGCAATTGTTTTCAATGACTCAAAGAAATCAGGTTACCAGAGTGTACAGTTCGCTGATGCTCAGGAAGAGTTTGAAAAACTTGTATTAGAAGTATATCGTTCAATGCAGAGAGCTGTAGGTAAGAACGATAAGGTATTAAGACAGATTACAGCTGGTGTCAATGCTGGTTTAACTGTTACTCACTTAACTACAGGTTTACCTGATGATTATGAATGTTTAAAGGATGTTCCATTCATTGAACAGGTTGTTATTCATCCACCATTTATCACTTATTCTAAGAGAAATAAAAGAGATGGTGTATTCCCAGAAAGTAGAACAAATCCAGTCACTGACTTAACATTTAATCCTGATCAGTGGTTATGTTACCCTGCAAAGGTTGGTAAGTTATTATGTTTCGTTTACTTCAATACTAAGTTTATGGCACAGGGTGTTACTTTATGTAACTTATTTGAACTTGCTGATGAATCAGAATATAGACATAATAAACCAGATCTAGTATATGTATATGGTTATGAAGACGGTAAGAAGGATCAGTCATTCTTCCAGGATGACAAGAATGATATGATGGTTGCTAAACTATCAGCAAGTGATGAATTCGATTACTTCGGATATATGAAGAAGATGTGTTTAACACTTCACAACGTATCTAACATCAACCACCATAAATTACCTATCCATGGTGCTATGATCCAGATGAAGTTACATGATGGTTCTGAAAAGAATATCGTTGTAATGGGTGACTCTGGTGCTGGTAAATCAGAAACTATTGAACAGATCAAGGCTTATGGTGAAGCTTATATCGAAGATATCAAGACTATCTATGATGATATGGGTTGCTTATCATTAGTTGACGGTAAAGTAAAGACTTCAGGTACAGAAGTTGGTGCCTTCGTTCGTCTTGATGACTTAGATGCTGGTTACAGCTTTAAGGAATTAGATAGATCTGTATTCATGAACCCAGATAAGGTCAATGCACGTATCGTAATTCCTATTACTGATTATAAGGATGTTATCGCTGATCATGATGTAGATATCTTCTTATATGCTAATAACTATGAAGCTGAAGGTGAAGCCTTAGAATTCTTTGACAATGAAGAAGATGCATTAAAGGTATTCAGAGCTGGTAACCGTATGGCTAAGGGTACTACTACTGAATATGGTTTAGTTGGCTCTTATTTCGCAAACCCATTTGGTCCAGTTCAGAGAAAAGAACAGACAGAACCATTATTACAGGAATTCTTCCATAAGATGTTTGAACAGGGTGTACAGGTTGGTGTACTTCGTACAAGACTTGGTATTAAGGGCAAGGAATATGATGGTCCTAGAACTGCTGCAAAGACTATCTTACACTATGTAACTGGTGATAATGATCTTAAGGAATTACCAGAAGAACAGTAATATCTCAAACACTTCAAGATTATTCTTGAAGTGTTTTTTTAATACAAAAATAGATGAATTTGATTATCTACCCTATGAATACGCTTACGGTTATGTTACTATTTTAACAAGGAGGCTTGAATATGGGTAAATTAGATAATAAAGTCACTATCGTTACAGGCGGTAATGCAGGTGTTGGTAAAGCTATTGCAAAATTATTTGCAAGTGAAGGTGCAAAGGTTGTTATTTCAGCAAGAAGAAAAGAAGTATTAGAAGAAGTAGGTAAAGAAATTGAAGAAGCAGGAGGTACTGTATTATGTGTACCTACTGATATTTCTAAGATTGATGATGTAAAGAACTTAGTTTCTAAAACTGTAGAAGCATTTGGGAAAGTAGATGTATTAGTGAATAATGCAGGTGTACTTGATAAAGGATTAAATGCGATTGATCGTATTGATTATGATGACTTAAATAGAGTTATTGATATTAACCAGAAGGGTACAATGTATTGTATGTCTGAAGCATTAAAGTTTATGACAAGTGGTGCTTCTATTGTGAATATTGCAAGTGTTGCAGGTCAGTTTGGCGCTGGAGGAGCAGTATATGTTTCTACAAAAGCAGCTATTATTGGTGTTACTAAACATACTGCAATGCGTTTTGCGAAAGAAAATATTCGTTGTAATGTTATTTGTCCTGGTAGTATCACTACAGATATGGCAGCAGGTTTAACACCTGATACAATGGATATGAAGATGATGGGTGCTATGAGTGCTCATAGTGATTTATCCCTTAAACCATGTAGTCCAGAAGATGTTGCAAGAGTCACTCTTTTCTTAGCAAGTGATGATGCAGCACCTATTACAGGACAGGTTGTAGTCACTGATTATGGTGTAGACTTATAATAGAGTGCAGCTTAGGCTGCACTTTTTCAATGTCTTTTATGCTAGAATTTATGTCTCTTGTGCAAGAATTATAGGCAATAAATCATATCTCATATAGAGTTGAAGTGTAGAAAGGAGTGAAATGATGAAACTCAAGAAAATATTAGTCATTCTTATAACACTTATTGTTGTTGTGGTTGTCTCTACGCTTCTTCATTATAAGAGTATGAATTATATATCTGAAAACTGGAATATCGACTTCCCTTCAGAAAATACAATTGTCTATCAAGTAAAACCTTCTCCTTCATTTACTAATGATGGAATATATTATGAGGTACAGGAAGTTAAAAATAAAAATCTTCCCATTACATTGAATAATAAGAAGAATAATGAAATAGAAGAAGAATTCAATAAATATATCATAGAAGCAAAAGTGTCAGAAAAGAAGTTGCCAGACTTCACTCAGGATTATAAGTATTATAAGAAAAATGACGTAGGAAGATCATTGATTGTAGTAGCTCAGCGTCATAAGCTGTATATTGTATCCTATAATCTATAAAACGACTCGTTAATGAGGCGTTTTTAAGCGGATGTTTTTAGTTTTGTCATTACAATTTATAATGAATTGATTATCTTTAACCTTTAATCTTATTTCTGTATGATCTGTTACATGTTCTCTAATGAATATTTCCATCTGTTCAATAATATTTGCGTCATCCAAACGAGCATCAACAGGAATCATGACTATCATCTTAATATCATAATCTTCCAAACTCTGCATAAGAATAGTTAATCTATGATCAAAGATAGGATTATTTGTATGAGATACATATTGTTTATGCATTAGATCATCTATCTCTTTTTCAATAAATTGATGTGTTTCTTCATCAGAAATTACATGATCAAGCTTTCTTAATACATAAAGCATACGATGTTCTTTCTTTAATAAAGAGTCATATATATGATTGATTCGGTCATTATTTTCTCTTTGTATTTTTAACTTCTCTTTCTCTAAGTAATTCTGTCTATATTGGAAGAATAGAAAAAGAAATAATAAACTTAATACAAATACCAATACAGTCATTAAGATGATTGTAGATTGGGGTAGTTCAATAAAAGAAAGAGCCTGCATGAGTAAAGAGATTAATACAAGTAATACAATCCCAATAAGACCAAAGGTCTTATTCTCTTCAAGGAAGGAAAGATTATTTTTATTGTATTTTAATATCTTTAATAATCCCAAGGCAATCATACAATATAGAATTCCAAAAGAAAGTCCATAAAATTCGCCTATATTCAATATAGAAAATGAACGAACAAATAAAAGATTCACAAAAAGCAAAGCAGTAAAGAATAGAAGTGTTGTAGAAATACTATAAACCACATCTTTATATTTATGAATATAAAGCATACATGCCTGTGTTACACATATAAGAATGATCAATAAAAAGTTATTGAGGAGAGTAGGATTGGTAAAAATAAACGTTTCTGTGAGAGTAAGAGGAGCACAAAGAATAGTGTAGGAATATTTTTTTTCTGGTATTAAAATACTGCTGATGCAAAAACAAAGCATTGCAGTACTTATAACTGAAAATGAGAAATCAAATATCATAGCTTAATATACTCCTTGTAGTGGTGTGAAAAGTTGTTCTTATAAATACGTCCTACAGACAGATTTTCATTATTATATAGGATGATATTACGATTGTAATCTTCTACATATTGAAGGTTAATGATCATGTTTTTTTGAATCTGAACGAGTGTTGTATTGATATAATCATTACAGAAATCTTTAAGAGTACCAGTTGTCATATAGTCTTCTTTAGGTGTATGTACAACTAGATCATGACCAATAGAAACAACTGAATAGATATCTTGAATAGGAATCTGTAATGAACGCTTACTGTCTTTAAGTGTAATAGTGATATAAAGAGTAAGTAGTTTCTCTTTTAACTGCTTAAAGACAATATTTTTATCATAATCATAATGGTTCTTTCTTATGAACTGAAAAGGTTCAACCTGGAATGTATTAAAGACAAGATTCTCGTGACTTGATGTGAATATAACCAGACAGTTATGCTTGTTTTTATGATATTTTGCGATTTCAATACCATTTTTATCATTTAATTCAATATCCATGAATATAACATCATATGTACCTTCTATTTGATCAAAATGATCAGTCACCACATTTATATTCATATTAGGATTATGAAAGTATTCACTTATATCTTTTTCTAGCTGCATTGCGAAAGCAGTATTATCATCACAAATCAGTATATTCATAACGTCACCTCTGTAATATTTTAGCATATTATTTTATTGGATTGAAATGTAATTTCTGTGGAATGTCTTTTATGCATGAAAATGTGTCTCTTATGCGAGAATTATAGGCAATTTTAATATCATAGTATAACATTTAGTTAACATCTAGATGGAAATTAAAGAAAGAGAAAGGTAAAAAATAATGAAAAAAATAATAATGATTGTCTTGTCATTTCTAATGATCTTAAATATTCCAATGAGTCGTGTTCATGCAGATAATACTGTAGAACAGATTTTAGATAATTACACATATGAGATATTTGAAAATGATGAAAAAAGATTTGTAGATGTAATTAACAAAGAAACAAAGCATGTGGATTATATTATCTATGATAAGACTACAGGAGTACTTACAATTAATGGAGAAGTTCAAGATTGTGTTGTGACTACTACTCAGCCTAATGGAGCGCGTTCTGTTTCAAATGCAGCTACTTGTAAAACTAATTTTACTGTCGATTTTCAAACTGTCGGCGTTTTAGCAGGTACTATATTAGCTATTGCGGCTGTATCTGCTACTGTATCTGCTTGTGGCGTATCAGTTGCTGCTTTTAAAACCGCAGTTTCAGATATATACCGTAGATATGCTACTGGAAAATTAGCATCTAAAGTATTTTCGGGAGCTAAAGTTAAAGGATATTTTAAATATACATTACAAAGAAATAGTAATGGAACTTCACGTTATGGTAATAGAAGCCTGACAATGAAGTTTGGTAGTGGTCCAAATAAGTCATATAGTTTTGGAAATGGTGGCTGGTGGTCTAGTACTAAACCTTATAGTATGGATGATTAATGCCATATTTAACCTTATATTTAAACAATACCAATCTTAAAGGAGGGAAATTTATGAAGAATAAGTCAGAGAAAATTTATCACTTTTTGTCTTTTGCATGTTCGGTAGCACTCGCAGCATATATAATTTTGTTTCTTCATCATTTATTAACAGAGAGTGCTTCTTATATGTCTGGTGCTACTTACAAATTTCTTGTTGGTGCAGAATTTGTTTTATTAATCATAGTATTTATAAGAATTTTCTGGGAATTCAGAAAATTGAAAGAAGTAGGAAAGGGGAATAAATAATGAAAATTTTAAAATTTATAATTTCAATCGTTTTAACTGTTTCAATCATATCGCCTAATATAAACTTTGCATTTGCAGAAGATTCTAACGTTGTTTTTGATGGTGAATTTTATAAAATCACCGAAATTGATAATGATTATCAAGTCCTTGATAAAGAAAATAACAAGACAGTTGATTTGATTGCTGAAAACGGGAAAATTTCAAAAATAAAATTTGATGATGGAACAGTTGTAACCCCATCACAACAAAATACAACAACACCTGTTAAACGTATAGGGGTACCTATTCCAAAAGGTGTTGATCCATCAAGACTTACTTATCATTATCTTGATACAATTTATAGTGACACTTACAAGATTTCTAATTATAAATCTTTTTGGATTACAATAGCAGGTGCAGTTCCGCCTTTATCATTAGCAGTAACAATTGTTTCATTTCTTGACAGTGTACGTTCTTTAAATAACAACAAAGTTGTATATTTTAAGACAAAGCGCTATTATGCAGATGGCTACATGTACTATAAATACGTAACATATGCGTATAAGGATAGTAGCAGAAAAAAATTTATAAAGAAAAAAACCACTTATATAAAAATGTTCTAAAAAAATGTTGGCATTAATAAAGACTAGTTGAATTATCAACAAAAGAAACATACAGTAAGCATATTGCAAGAGACTCTATATTAGTGCATGATGATGAGCATTCTCACAGTATATTGATTGAAGAATTAGAACTGGAAAGCGAAGTATACTCAACAAGAGAAACAAAGGTCTATCAGATAAAGACAACCCTTTATATACAGTTAATAATCTTCATTTATTATTAAAACAATAAGGAGCTTATGACAAAGAACACCTCCAAGACTGGCTGAATCTATTTTGGCTGATTATGAATGATCAAAAGGATAAGTATGATAAGGTATTGAAATTTATAGAAATGGCAGTTTTGTCGCCAAAAAGAGTGCGATATCGAGATGCAATGAGCTCTAAACATAGTAAATAAGCGAATAATCACTACCCATTTGCAAAAGAGGAGCTAAAAATAATAGACTCTCATAGGAGAAATCATTATGAAAAAATTTCACAAAAACAAACATCATGAAAATATGTACTAGATTGAGTATTGCGTTTACAGTATGGTATTTGATGTTTGGTGATTCTTACACAATATTATCAAAAAATCGATTAATTATATTAGTTATACTTTTTGTGCTTGATGCAATCATTTTAAGATATATTCTTAATGACAGAATGAAAGAGAACAAATCAAAAGAAGTATTCTTGCAAACTGATATCTTTGTGCTTATTTCACTTATTGTTCTTATACCTTTGCATTTAGATATTGTACATCCAATTATCGGTGCAGTATTATCGGGTTCAGTAATAATTTACCAGGTAATCGCAATTACTCATAATATTAAAGAGAGAAGAAAGAAAAAGAAACAAAAGAAATCAGACGCAATCCCTAGCGTCTAATAAAAAAATAATATACTATTATATGTAGGAGGTTATTATGAAAAAAATTCTAAATTATTTTACTGGTGTAATCATTACATTCCTATTTCTAATATTTAATGGTCTTGATGCGATTCCATCAAAGTATTGTTTAGGAATAGCTGCAGTTATTTTGATTTTTGATGCAATAGTACTTGCTTATGAGCTTATTAATAGTATGAAGAAAAACAAATCCGCAAAAGTATTACTTCAAGAGAATATTTGTATGATCAGTACATTTATGATTTTACTGATTTTGAGAATAAGTCATCTTTCTCAAGAATGTAAGTTTGTGATTGCAGGGGTGGTAGTCTGTTATATTATAATAAGTATAATCTATAATCATAAGAAAAAGGTGGAAATTGAATAATCCACCTTTTTAGCTTATAGTTTAATTTCTTCATCACATCTTGAAGCAAGTTCTAAATCATGTGTGACCATAATGACTATCTTACCTTTTCTAGATAACTTATAGAGAATATCAAAGACGATATCTCTATTTTCTTTATCTAGGTTACCCGTTGGTTCATCACATAATATGATTTTTGTATCATGTAATAAGAGTCTTGCCAGGGCAATTCTTTGTTGCTGTCCACCAGATAACTTATATATCTTTTGTGTTATGGGTGCCTTCTATACCCACTTGTTTTAATACCTCAGGAATAAGAGAATATTGATCCTTCTTTAAAATCATCTTTAGATTCTGTTCTATTGTTTCATTCTCTATTAATGCATAATTCTGAAATAAGAAACCAATAGTATGTTTATAAAGTTTCTGAATACTTTTAGGTTCTTTATCATCTATAAGTATGCTTCCTTGATCTTTCTTTTCTAAGAATCCTAATAGATATAATAATGTGGTTTTACCACAACCTGAAGGTCCAGTAATCGCGTAAATATGATTATTTTCAAAGGTATAACTAAAGTCCTGGATAATAGGTTTATCATAACTTTTATATAAATGAGATACTTTTAGACTCATGTTAATTCATCTCCTTTAAGACAAGAAATTACCTTGATCTTTTCTAAGGCATAAATGAGAAGTAAAGAGAGAAGCCAATCTACCATCAATATCATAATGATCATGATTGGATGAATAGTATGAATAAATAATGAAAGTAGAAGCAGTAACACATAACATATACTTTCCAACATAATATATTCCTGATATCTCTTGAAGAAAGAAATACCATGAATCTTTAATACAGAAATCTTCATAATTGATTTTTTGAAATAGAAGAAGATATATTCATAAATTAATATCAACATCAAAATAGAAGTTAATTGAATAGAGATAATGTTTTTCTGTATTGTCTTATTGAGTTCTTCTAGCTGTTCATTTAGTGTATTGTAAGGCTTTATGAAGTTAAGCACAGGTGGAATACCCGCTTCTTTAAGCTTCTTATTGATATTATGTGATGGAATCATATAAAGATAGGGATCATTGTTTTCATCTATCACAATAATAGAATTAATCAACCAGCCGTTATGTTTATGATGGGTAGAATAAGAATAAATCTTCTGATTATTCTTAATATATTGGATGGCATATCCATCACCATATTCTTTAATTGAAGAATCATTTTTTCTTGATAGTGGTACTAATAATGTTTGTGATTGAGGTTTAATAGAACGATTATTGATATCTTTGATATGAAAGATATCTAATACATTCTGATTCACACGTACACTATTAGGAATATTATGAAGAATATCTTCATCGAATTGCGCTTGAGATTCTACATAGAGAGAATTCTGTGATTCAATAAAGTTTTGTAGTTTCTTTAATATATCACTCCAGCCTTGCTGATCAGTGACATATTCTCCTTTAAAGGAATCAATGACAACCATATTCTGCGTTTTTTCTTTTATTGACTGTAAAGTCTTATATTCATACTGTGCTTTAGAGATAGAAGAATATAATACAGAAGTCATTACACATAATATACCTACTACAATCACTTTAAAACCAAATAAGACATAGGATTTCATATCTATGAGGTGACTACCTACGATATATTGTTTAATTGAATGACTAGAAATATATAGATAGAATATGAATTCTATAAGGGCATATAAGGCTAATAGAATAAGAAATAACAGTCCTTCATACTTCAATAGTATCCAATGATTATTCCCATTATAACCAATCATAAAATCTGTAATAAGACATACAAACCAATAGAAGAATACTAAACTGTACCATTCTTGATGATCTAATTGATAGAGAATGGACTTTGAATTGATTCCATGGAGTTTATAGATACCTATATGTTTTTGATAATCAATCATATCTAAAACTTTTAATAGAAACAAAGATAACAACAATACAACATAGAGGAAAGAATATTTCATAAGTATATCTTTAAGAGAAATAGAGTACTCTTCTTCATGTACAGTATTCTTTTGCACAATTATATTAGAATCATTACTTAAGTAACGCTGTATAGATTGATCATTTGTTAGCAAAGTAATTTCATAAATATGATGCCAGTTCTTTATTCTCTTATATGTGATTGTTTGTGAACCTGTTAGAGGAGAACCAAACTTCTTGATAGAGGGCTTGATAGGAAAATTAGTACTTGTTTCATAAACAAGTGATGTGTCATTCACATAGTTAGAGAAGTAGTAGGGGATATTTCTATTATCTAAGTATTGGGCTATGTCTTCTTTTTCTTCATTACTTGTACCATATTTGAAGGATACAAGCAGTGTATGATTAGAATGATTAATAGCGGATTGACTTTGTGTATAGAAATACATAACTGAATGATCTAATACAGATATACACAGTAAGAATACCAACGAGATAAAGACAAAACATTTGAGAAGTCTTTTAATCACATCAATCACTCCTTTATATTATCTAATATAAAAATAACACTTTGTAATAAAGTTATTCAATATAAATCATATTTTTACAAAAAAACAAAATTGAATGTAAAAAAAGAGCTGTAATGATTTCATTACAACTCTCGTTAATATTAATAGTTACCCTGAGCAATCATAGCATCTACAACTTTTTCAAATCCTGCAATATTTGCACCTTTGATTAAGTCATAACCTAAGCCATACTTTTTGGCTGCTGCAACAGAGTTATTGTAGATATCTACCATGATAGTATGTAGTTTTGCATCTACTTCTTCTTTAGTCCAGCTATAACGCATTGAGTTCTGACTCATTTCAAGTGCAGAAACTGCAACACCACCAGCATTTGCTGCCTTTGCAGGACCTAAAGTACCTTCATGACCTGTGAAGTATGCGATAGCTTCTGGAGTAGTAGGCATATTAGCACCTTCGATAATATACTTACATCCGTTTTCTACTAACTTCTTAGCATCTTCTTCTTCGATTTCATTCTGTGTTGCACAAGGGAATGCCATATCACACTTAACACCCCAAGGTTTTTCTCCTGGATGGAATTCAGCACCGAACTTTTCAGCATAGTCTTTTAACTTAACATCGTTCTTAGTTCTGATTTCAACAAGGAAGTCCCACTTTTCCTGAGTATTGACACCTTCTGCATCATATACATAACCATCTCTACCAGAGATAGTAACAACCTTAGCACCAAATTCAGTTGCTTTCTGAGCAACACCCCATGCAACGTTACCATATCCAGAACATGCAATAGTTTTGCCTTCATAGCTGTCATTGAAATGTTTTAATACTTCATTACCATAATAAACAGCACCAAAACCAGTAGCTTCAGGACGAATTAAGCTTCCGCCAAATGGTAAAGCTTTACCAGTTAAAACACCGTTTTCATAAGCATCTTTAATTCTCTTATACTGTCCAAATAAGTATCCGATTTCTCTTCCACCTACACCGATATCACCAGCAGGTACGTCTACGCTAGGACCGATATGACGGTATAATTCAGTCATGAATGACTGACAGAAACGCATTACTTCAGCATCGCTCTTACCTTGTGGGTCAAAGTCAGAACCACCTTTACCACCACCGATAGGTAAAGTTGTAAGAGAGTTCTTTAAGATCTGTTCAAGACCTAAGAATTTAATAATACCTAGGTTTACTGAAGGATGGAATCTTAAACCACCTTTGTAAGGACCGATTGCGCTAGAGAACTGTACACGGTAACCTCTGTTCACAATAGTCTTACCTTCATCATTAACCCAAGGGACTTTAAACATAATAACTCTTTCAGGTTCAGTAAATCTTTCAAGGATCGCCATATTTTCATATTCAGGGTGTGCTTCAATAACTGGTTCCAAACTCTTTAAGATGTTTGTAGCCGCTTCGATGAATTCTGGCTGATCAGCATTCTTTTCTTTTAATTCTGTTAAAACCTTATCAACATATTTCATAACGAAATCCTCCTTAAATTAATTATATTATGCGTATGATAGAATTTCTATAAAATAAGAAATTATTATCACAAAGATAAAGCTAGGATTAAGGTGATAAAAAGCATGAACTACACTTTGTGAGTATACTTTAGGATTGTGATTGTTGAAAATAATTTATATATAAAAATTGGTAAATTATTTACTAATATTATTTGTATCAGTATAATATATAGTGTAGAAAACGTTTACATTTATTTAAATGAAAACTGCAGAAAACCCCCACCTCAATATAAAAATGTAGTCGTTTTGGAATATCTGGAGATTTCTTGGTAAAACATGTGAGAACAGATTACTTTGATTCAAATGGATTATATGATTTATATAACTACATTTCCAAAAAGACGCCAGCATCCTATATTGATGTTAAATCTAAATCTTAATGTATAGAGGTATAATTTTATGAGTACTAAAACAATAAAATTTCTTTTCTGTTTTGTTATCTATGTGATTTTATTTATTGCAGTTTCTTTTTATCCTGATCAAACAATTGTGGCAATTCCTATCGCAGATACGCTATTTGAGTTTGTTTCAATACCAACATTTTTCCACTCATGTCTTTTAATTCCATTTGTTGGAAATACAGTGTTACTTATCTATTTCTTTAAGGATGAAATTAAAAACTTCTTCAAATTCTAGGTTATAATTAAAAGCGGATTATTAGTATACATAATAATCTTAGTGAATTTGGTCCCATACTTATAGCGGGGGGGGCTGGGAGATAGCGGAAGCTATCTCTTTTCTAATGTTTTTAAGTGCGTCTAAAATATGAATAAGTATTCATCATGCAAAAGAGAATAACCTTTTTAGGAGAGTATATATGAAAAAGAGCTGTAACGCTCAAGGTAGTAGTCAATACTGTCTATTCGTTACAGCCCCTAGATTTTTTGAATCAGTTGAGTTATGCAATCTTTTCGCCTTTTAATAACTTATAAACGATATAAGCGACTAAAGCACCAATAAGTGGTGATAATAAAAATACCCATAACTGATTAAGTGCAGTTCCTTTACCAAGTATCTTCATAATAACTGCTGGACCAAATGATCTTGCAGGGTTAATAGAAGCACCAGTAAATGGGACACCTAAAATAGTGACAAGTGTTAAAGCACCACCAATTAATAATCCAGATAGTCTTTCTAATCTTTCATCATTTACTACATGTAAGTACACTGATACAAATACAAAAGTTAATACAGCTTCTATAAGAATAGCACCCTTTACATCTAATGAAATCATACTTAAAGAACTATAACCTGTCTGTCCAACACCTAAAGTTGTGATAGATACACTAGGAATACATTTAAGAACGCCAAGTAGTAATCCACTTGCAAGAATTGCACCTAATAGCTGTGCCACAATATAAAGGATCATTTCTACGAGAGAGATAGTTCCATTAAAATACATTGCGACAGACACTGCTGGATTGACATGTGCTCCTGAAATAGAAGAGAACATATAATAAACGAATGTCATTGCAAGACCAAATACAACTGCAATACCGATAATACCTGCTACTGTACTATATGTAGAACCTAATCCTGTAGATCCAAGTAATGCATAAGCTGTAGTACCTAGAAATACAAGTAGGAAAGTACCAAGTAGTTCGGATAGAAATTTCTTGATTTTCATTGAATACCTCCAATATTTTTATGAAATGAGTGTAAGACAAATTCAATAACTTGTCAAATGACCCTAATCCATGTAGAATGTGAAAAGGTGATAAAATGAAAAAATTCAAAGATTTTAGAGTAACAGTATTTATGATTATTATGATTCCTGCATTACTCGCATTATCTATTTATTCCAAAGTTGTATGGCATTCACAGATGCGTTTTGTCTTAGCTCTTATTATGACAATCACTATCGCATTAATCTGTCTTGCTGGCTATAATCTTCACTTATATAGCGATATTATCATGATATATACATGGAAATATGTCGCATTACTTCCAGAAATGATTGAGGTAAAAGATATTAAATCAATCAAGGCAGTAAGTAAACATAAGATCAAGATTGCGCATAAGTATATTTCTTATGCTTATGTGAGTAATAGTGAAGAGTTCATGGAAAACTATCAATTATTACAGGAATCCGCGAAAGAACAAGAGAATATGTAAAATCATGTGAAATACCAAATGGGCATCTATTTGGTGTTTTCTTTTACTAAAAAAACATATAGTCGTATGACTATATGGTCTGATTATTTCTCTTTGAGTACAGTATACATATTAACTAAAGATAATATGATAGATATACCAAAGAATGATGTATTGAGACTACTGGAACTTATACCTAGTTCATCTATAAGAATAGCTGTGTTCCACAAAGATATTGCAGCAGATATAGAGATGCCTATAGAAATCAACACAAGTAGTACGCTATTATTATGATTACGTTTGATAAATAGGAATAAGAGTAACTGTAGAATCAATACAATTAAGAAGTAAATAATACTTGTAGACATGATTTTCTCCTTTCTCTTTATGTTAAGTGATTTATAAATATATTATATTATAATAATATCAACGGATATATATCAGCTTGTGATTTTTCATAAATTAACTATACAAAGCGGACTTCTCTATCATAATACTTATTCAGATTTATTCTTTTTGAAAATATCTATATATCCTTCAAATACTTGTTTCAATTGTTCTCTAAAGTTTGGTGTTTCGTCTGGATTCAAATTCTGTAATGGTTTCATATAATCATTTTCTATGACTGAATAATAAAAATTATTGATTTCTAGGTTATATGTCTCTCTCCATTCTTTAAAATGTCTATTAAAATGCTTATATAATTCTACTGGGTCAGTTATTGTATCATAAGCTTTTATTAACTCTAACGGATCATTGATTTTGATGTTAGAAGCTATTAGATATTTAAATAAATCATTTACTTGATCATTATTCATTAGTTGAAATAAATAAGTTCCATCTTTTGTGACAATATCAAGATACACAAAGTATAAATTATATATACAATAATAACGGCCATCCTCACCCTTGGAGCAACATAGAGATAGATCAATGTGATCTATATTATCGATTACTTTTTCATCAAATGATAATACATTTTCTGAATAAGTCAAAACAGAATAATTTTCACGAGAATCATTCACAAATACCTTAATTCTATTTTCTTGAGTATTCATATTTTCCTCCGTTTTTATGTACTTTTGTAGTGCATACATTAATATCCAACAAAATTATAAGAAAGCGCTTTCTGTAGTTTAATTATATATAATGAATTCACTGTATACAATGTAAAATGCTTTTTTTATAAATATATCTATATATAAGTCTTCACTATGAATTTGTACCAATTTCCTTTTTTCATCTTATGCAAAAAGATGCTTTTAGAAGATAATAAGTGTATGATGCCTTCTAGGGGGTTAAAGATATGGATTTAGCTATTTCACTTGCTACACAAATTGGGGCTTTATTTATTATGATAGGAGTAGGATATGTACTGATTAAAACAGATATATGTACAATATCAGAATCAAAACTTTTATCACAGATTGTATTATATGTTTCTGCACCTTGTGCAATCATCAATTCATTCCAGATTGACTTAACAGAAGAAAAGCTAAAAGGTTTCTTACTATCTATTGGTGCAGCTATTCTTGTACATATTATTTATTATATACTTACTAAGATACTCACAAAGAAATGTCATTTTAATGCGATTGAAGCAATGTCTATCATGTATCCTAACTGTGGAAACTTGATTCTTCCTCTTGTTTCTATTGTATTAGGGAACGAAATGGTTTTCTATTGTTCAGGTTATATGATTGTACAGACTATATTATTGTGGACGCATTGTAAGTTCATTATTAGTGAAGATACACATTTTGATTTAAAGAAGATTCTATTGAACATCAACATGATTGCGATTGCAGCAGGTATCATTATGTTCTTCTTACAGATTAAATTACCTATTATGTTTCAAAGTGCTATATCTGGTATGGGCAGCTTAATGGGACCATTGAGTATGTTTGTAGTAGGAATGTTACTTGCTGGTATGAATATGAAGGAAGTCTTTACTGATGTACGTGCTTATGTCGTATGTTTCCTTCGTTTAGTTGTATTCCCAGCAATTATTTTATTAGTTTTTATTTTTACAGGTATGACAAAACTATTCCCAAGTGCATCACAGGTATTAATGATTTCATTACTTGCGGCCAGTGGTCCTTCTGCATCTACTGTGACTCAGTTTGCGCAATTATATGATAATCATGCTTTTGAAAGTTCAGTTATTAACGCATTATCTATTCTTTTATGTATTATTACTATGCCAATCATTAATATCATCTATACGTTTTTATTGTAAAATGTAAAAACAACGTGCATAATAGTGAATATAAGGAGGGCCACAATGTCACAAACTACGAAACGCGCTATTGAAGCGTCATTGAAACATTTATTATTAAAGAAGCCTCTTGATAAGATCACTATTAATGATATTGCAGAAGACTGTGGTATCAGCCGTATGACTTTCTATTATCATTTCCAGGATATTTATGATCTTGTAGAATGGTCATGTATTCAGGATGCTGAAGAAGTATTACAGGGCCAAAAAACATCTGATACATGGGAAGAAGGTCTCTATGCACTCTTTGGTGCTATCTTAGACAACAAACCATTTGTCACTAATGTTTATCGTTCTGTTAGTCGTGAACATGTAGAAACATATCTTTATAGAATTGTATATAAGTTATTAAAGGATGTTGTAGACGAACAGGCTGTAGGAATGAATGTCAGAGAAGATGACAAAGAGTTCCTTGCGAATTTCTATAAGTATTCTTTTGTAGGTCTTACATTAGAGTGGATCAATAATGATATGCGACAGGACCCAGAACTTATTATCCGTAAACTAGATAAAGCCATCAAAGGAAACATCAAAGCGGCCTTAAAACGCTATGAAACCTTTTAAACAAAAACACTATAATGTATAAAGAATAAACATCTTGTATGGGATGTTTATTTTTTTATATTTTATTTTTTCTATACTATGAGGATAGGGGGGATTGCTATGGATTTATTTGTGAAGCCAAGAAAAAGAGAAAACATTGATGCACATAATGCATATATATTAGGAAGTGATTTTACTAGCTTAGTGACTGCCTGTTATTTATTGAGAGATGGTTCATTAAAGGGTGAACATATTCATGTTATAGATTCAGTAGATTCATTTCACCATTATGAGTCTTATCTTTCTTTTGTAGATAATCGTAGTCTCTATTTATGGGATATATTACGTTCTATACCTTCTATAGAAACAGAGGGACTCACTGTTTTAGATGAAATGACTTATTTAAATCATGATGCACCTATGAAGACTATTCATAATATACAATTAAGTGATCAATTAATATCAGAACTTGTTCATTTCTTCTTTACTTCAGATGAACAATTAGAAGGTAAACAGGTTAAAGATGTATTCAGTCAGGATTTTATGGAATCTGATTTCTATTATTATTGGCATGCTTTATTTCCAGTCAATGATGCTTATTCTTTTAAAGTGACATTACATCGCTATATGCATATATTGATCTCGCACAGCATGATTTCTCCTAAGTATTGTATATATGAATCAGTGAATGTACCTATTATAGAATATCTAGAGGCACATCATGTAGTCTTTCATTTTGATACTGAAGTCACTCATATAGAAATAGAAGACAATAAAGCCACTGCCTTTTCTATTAAGAGTGAAGGTATGGAAGAAACTATAGATTTGACAAATCAGGATCTCCTATTTATTCATACAAGTCAAAGTAAAGATTCTATAGTTCATGCAGTCATTACAACTCAGGATGAGAAGATCATCCATTACTTAAGAAATATACTTCAAAAAGATCCACTTTCTGGTGAAGATATTACAGGTGGTGTGATTCCTATTAATGAATCAGCCTGGGAACTCAACTGGACAATACCAAGACAGCCTTACTATAAGAACCAGAAAGAGAATGAATGTGTTATTCTACTTCATGGATTACATCCAGAGAAAACAGGTGATTATGTAGAAAAGTCTATGTTAGAAAGTAAGGGCTATGAGATATGTGCAGAATGGCTTTATCATTTAGGTATTCCACAAGATAAAATCAATGAATTCTCATTGATGTCTGCTTCTACCGTTCCTTACACTCATACTAGTACTCATTGTGAAGCACACATCAATGGAAGAAACTATGCTTATATAGGTGAAGGAGTTTCATTACCTTATGAATATCCAGGAAGCCTAGATTATCTTGTGCATACCGCAATGAATGCAGTGTATAGTTTATTACATATCACAAGAAGTATTCCAGCTTATCGTTATTCTATTGAAGACTATTTAAGTGTCTTCTCATCTTTATATGGTGATGAGACATTCATGGAAAGTCAGTCATTCACAAAACGTCTTGTCTTAAAAGAGTTGTTAAAAAGAATAGAGGGCTCTGATCTAGAAGCCCTATTAAAGGAATATAAGTTCTTCTAGATAATATGAAAGTAAGAATCTCATATGAGGTTCTTTTTTATTTGTGAACTACCACTTTGTGAACTACCTCGACTTAATACTCCGTATTCTTATTGCGTGTCCACTTCGTCTCTACTGTATAGACAATATTTGCATCCACAACGCTACTTTTACGCATGATATTTAATGCACCATTCACATCTGCATTCAGAACTTTTCCACTCGCTGTTCTATACTGTCCACGATTTATTCTCTTTCCACTGAAATGGTATTCTTCAGTATCATTACTCTTATAGACTGGTATTACATCTTTATCCCAAAAGTTTGCTTTTGATGTGTAGGATTCCTCCTGCATTACAAGTATGATGCCATTCAGCTTACAGAGATACTCAAGTTTGTCTCTCAGCAATCCAAATGGAATATTAACGAAGGTCTGATTGTTTCTTTTGCCTATGTTGGAATCCTTCTGAAATGTTTCATTATAGCCCACAACAAGAGTTCCAATATCATGATCGATACAGTAATCAATCACCCTGCGTGCAGTCTTACTCATGTAGTTATTTCTGCCGTTTTCTTTTAGATAAAAGAATGGAAAACTAATTATTAGTAGAATTCTTCTAAAAATACTACTTTGGATAATTCTTAATAAATATGTATAATAATGATGTAAGCAGTGATTGTTATGCCAGTTATTAAACCTATTTCAGATTTAAGAAATTATAATCAAGTGCTAGAAAAAGTATCTGTTGGTTCACCTGTTTATTTGACAAAAAATGATCATGGTTGTTATAAATTTGTGGCGAAAAACCCACGCGCTTGCATGTGGGATGAAAGCCACATTTCACTTGATAAATACTTAGAAAAATGATATATAATCTATGTATATTAAAGTATAGAAAGTAAACAGATCATTAGTAAAAGTAACTATGATATGAACACACATTCAACAAAACAACCATCACTGTAATCAGAAAAATCCTAATAGTGCTACACATATAGCGAACAATAATAAACATGCAGAACAGTGCAATCCTAATAATTCAGCATATCATTCAAGTTGTGGAAAAAAGTAATGGCAAGAACTAAAAGTGACAATGTACAAATAAATATTTCCATTTCTACTGGATGGAAAACAGAATTTGAAACCCCTGCACGTATCTATTCTGCTGAGGAAGGTGAGAGTATAACTTTTCTTGACTTGATGCGTAGAGGAATTCAGGAAAATTTTCAATTAGGCGAACAAGACAGTGAGGAACAATATCATAGTGCTTCGTATTGAAAATATCTGATACAGTATCACATCATCAGGTATTCTAAATTCATATTTCTGGTATTAAAAGGTAATGTAGAGGAAATATTGAAACAGATATTATAGAAAATTTATTATCACATTAAGGCTCTTGTTGTGATGCCTGACTGTATACATATCTTTGTAGATGTACCACAAAGAGTCGCTCTATGTGACGTTGTAAGAACTTTAAATAATATAAGTGCTATTGAACTATTCAAGGCATTTCCACAATTAATACAATTCTGCAGGATGCGGTATTTTATGGTCTAAAGGATATTTTGTATCTACAGTAATTAAGATATTAAGGAGCAGAAAAATGATAAGTGATCAAGAACATAAAAGACATCTTAAACAATTTCATAAA
>UMJJ01004670.1_pt1 | contig 24722 bp, 25 predicted proteins | sample 1966051 | NCBI WGS metagenome assembly UMJJ01 (sample SAMEA4836147, study PRJEB28245) | human gut metagenome | biome: gut microbiome; material: fecal sample | place: Denmark | collected 2008
ATGCGTTGCCTTTGTCCTTGGCTAATCCCTTGTCCGTCCTGCCCTATCATCGTATTGTAAGCCAGCGGAAGGCTCTCTATATGGTCGGCAATATTAGCGGTACGAGCTGCGGACCTTATTCGCTCAATATCCGGAGTGTCGTCACTGACGGCAATATTCCGAGCGATGGTGTCACTAAAGAGGTACCCTTCTTGCATTACGGCTCCGCAGTGACTTCTCCACCAGCTAAGGTTGTACCCCTCAAGGTCTTTTCCCGAGACCTTTATACTGCCCTCCAAGGGTGAATAATATCCAAGTAGTAGCTTAATCAAAGTGGTCTTACCGCTACCGCTGGCACCTACTATAGCTGTTACCTTGCCATTGGGAATGGTGAGATTAAGATTGTCTAGAATAGGCGTCGGGCTGTAGATGTAGTACTTAAACGAAAGGTTCTCGACCGTAATATCTAAGTTATTATGAGGAAAGCTAGTAATATGTCGGTTGCTATTCTCTTCATTCTCCTCGGTATGGATTTCATTCATACGGTCTAGGCTGATACTGACATCCTGCCAAGAGTAGATGAATTGGATCAATTGCTCCACGGGGCTATTGAGCTGTCCGATAATGTACTGCACTGCCAGCATCATACCTAGCGTCATATTGCCTTGTATCACAGCGGTTGCAGCAAGTACGGTAATAAGAATATTCTTGACTTCGTTGATGGTGATGCTTCCCGCTTGCTGTACTTGCTGGAGATTAAGGCTCTGAAGATTGACCTTAAATAAATCAGCCTGCACATCCTCCCACTCCCAGCGTTTCCGCTGTTCACACCCCTGTAGTTTTATCTCCTGCATCCCATTGATGAGCTGATAAGTCACATTACGATTTCTACCAGCTTGTTCGAAGTACTTATAGTCAAGTGTTCTCCGCTTCTTGAGAAATAGTGTAATCCATCCTGCGTAAAGAAGTGTGCCGACAACAAACACTCCAAATATCAGTAGGTTGTAGTAGGCAAGAACGATACTAAAGATGATAAAGGTGAAAAATGAGAATAATAGAGATAGGCTATTAGAGGTCAAAAACTGCTCCACTCTCCTATGATCCTCAATCCTCTGCAAGAGGTCACCCATTAGTTTGGTATCAAAGAACTTCATCGGTAGCTTCATCAGCTTGATAAAGAAGTCACTGATGAGCGATATATTGATTCTTGTGGAGATATGAAGCAGTAGCTTGGAGCGAATAAAGCTAATTGCTGTTCGGCTGAAGAGTAGCATCAACTGGGCCAGTAACACCAGCCAGATAAAACTAATATCTTTCCCTCCGATACCTGTATCGACTATAGCCTGAGTAAGGAATGGAAATACCAGCTGAATCAGCGACCCAAGTAATAGCCCTAATATTATCTGCCCAAAATACCTATGATACTTCTTGACATAGCTCCAAAGAAAGGCACCTCTATTAACAATGCCTTTTGCACTAGCATTCTCTAAGCAATAGAATTGATTTGTCGGCTCTAACAGCAATGCTACACCTGATTCTCTCCCTTCTGTTTTTAATGACAACCAATGTTCACAGAACTCATTCAATCTGTACGATTGTACCCCCATTGCTGGATCTAAGATTAAATACCTTTTCTTTTTCCCTTTTCCTGTAATTTTAGAGAGAACAACAAAATGCTCTTGATCCCAATGAAGAATACATGGGAGCACTTTTTTATGTGTGAGATCATCTATAGTAATTATTCCTCCAACTGTTTTGAAACCAAATTTTTCCGCTGTTTTGCTAATAGAAAGAAGAGAAACCCCTTCCTTATTGAGCGAACAACTATCTCTTATGTCTTCAAGATCTAGATTGCGACCATAGTGTGCTGCAATCATTGAAAAGCGGCAACGCCACAGTCCATTGCATCACGCTGAAAAATCACTCTCTTATTTGTCATATGCTAATTTGTAGGTGCTTGCGTATCGCTATTTTGCAGAGTTCTCCTATAGCTTTTCTCCTTCGCGTTGGAGAAGTGATAGCGAACTCCTAATGTAAACATATTACGATTGTCAAAAATCTGTCTTAGCTGATTATACTTAACAATAGAACCAGGTATGGTTTCGCTTCCGTAGTAGCTAGGACCTCCGATCCAAAATAGACTGCTTTGGAATGTCCACCTCTTCCATTTGTATTGTACTGATAGTGTATTTGTAGGCTCGGAGTTGGACTTGTAACCGCCCGAAATAGAATATGTAGGCACAGATAGATTATATGCCACTGTAAAGCCATTATAGCTTGAGGTGACATTTAGGCGATTAACTAAGGATTTAATCTTATAGCTTCCTTTATCCGCCTTTAATTCATCCACTAATGGCACCAATGACCCTTGGAGACGTAACCAATCATTCTTAAATGGCTTGATATTCATTGTGAGAGCAGCACCATATATTTGTTGCCAATCAGCATTGACATTGTGCCGTAGTATTTTTCCCCCATCTTCTTCAAAGTAGCTGATTATCGGATCCAGAGTCTTCACATAAAGTCCTGACAATCCTATTGTAACCCAATCCATATTGAGCGTATACTGAAGGACAGTTGAGTGTGAATACTCATTCCTGAGCTCTGGATTACCCGTACTTAGCACATCACGAGTAAGAAAAGACCTCTGACTACTCAATTGATTGATGTCTGGAGGTGATGGTACAAAATCGTATGTAAATCTCAATGAATGTTTTACTCCAAAGCTTTTTCCAAGAACCAACTTTGGTGTAAAGACCACTTTGCTATCATTGACATATTTCGACTTATTCAACGTATGCGTCAAACCAAGGCTTAGGCGGTATAAGAACGACTTATACACCCCCGTTACCTCTGTATATGCATATTGTCTCAGATAATCACTCATGTAGTCAGTACTACCGAAGTAATTGTCGTAGAGAGAATGGAGATTTTGATATTCTACCAAATAGCCACTATTCATCTGGGCACCACTAAGTTGTCGGGTATAGGCTATCTCACCAATAAATGACCTTTTGTTATTTCTAAGTTCTACAATATTCTCATATACAGGCTTTTCTACGCCCTCAATACGCTCCCAATCCTCAGTATGCTTCTTGGTAGAGAAATAATTGCCTTGTAAATTAAGGCTTAGCACATCTTTTTCTCCTATTTTTTTCCAAAAATAGAGGTCTAGAGTTGGGCTAAAAATTTTAGTACGTCCTTCTGTGTAACTATTTACCAACTGATCTTTTTCATTCTTCTTGGTAATCTTCCCTACTCCAGCTCCATCATTAAAAGTGTCATGATAACTAGGTTTTATCGTTACTTCAGCCACGAAATTATCCATGTCTACATATGAATATTTCACAACTGGTGTATGTGTTGTATAGCCAAAGTGCGTGTCGTTATCATACGATAGTGTATAAGCTTTACCTCCAATAGTATATTCGTAGTCTCTTCTATCCTTGACCTTTGTATAATTTCGGTAGTTAAACCAATAGTCAAACGTCAACTTATGATTACCACGAATAAGACTATAATATAGATTATCATTACCGAATCCCGTCGTAACAGCATGGTCAGCCATGCCTCCAAAAGTAATACCATCATCAAGGGGTGAGGTGATGATATTAAGTACCATCTCTGCTCCACGATACCGAGCTGGGGGAATATCATAGACCTCTACACGCTTAACCTTGTGTGGAGGAATCAGTCGCACTTCATTTTCATTAGCTCGAATACCATTGATAAGTAGTTGTACACTACCTCCTCGAAGCCCTTTGAGTGCACCTCCCAAACTTTCTTCCATCACATTAGGGATGTGTGCTATTAGATCTCGAGCGTGGGCCGAACTTTTTATTTGTAAAGGAGTAAATGTGTATGTCCTCCGATCGGCAGTTTGTGTCCTTGAAGCTGTAATAGTCACCTCATCAAGATACTGCGTAGAGGGCTGTAGCTCAAAATTCTTGGTGATTCTATCCCCAGTAGATGGTAGAGTGATACGCATAATGGTTGCAAACTCTTCATAGCCGATACTGCTAACCTTTACATTATACCTACCCACCTTGACGTTGTCAAAGCGATAATTCCCCTCAAGGTCAGTCACTACACCCTCTATCTGTGTGCTGTCTTTAGCACTAATCAACAGTACAGATACAAATGGCACACCTTCTCCGTTCTCCTTATCAGTGACCCTACCTTGTACTGTTACCTGTGAAAAACCATTAATAGCCATCATTAATAGCGATATAAGGATGGTGGCCCTAAACTTCATACCTAGAATACTACTTGACTTGTTGAATTGAATAATTGAGTAGCTCAGTTTTGACTGTACTACGATCAGTTATGATTCCCAGAGTTAGGTGCAGATCAATTGCGCCCTCATAGTATTGATTAGGATTGGTGTATTTAATTATTGTCACAGATTTGATTAAACCTCCTGAGAGTTGTGGCAGCATAGGCACGAACTTCCTTTCATTAAAATCAGCCCTGCCATTAATGAGCAACTTATATGGGAGGTCACCTTCTTCACTAAAAAACGAACCATCCTCGTAGCTCAATCCTACATGCTTCTGCAAAAGCTCTAGCAGTAAAGTTTCCTCTTCATTCTTGCCAAATAGATACTCATCAGTTGTATAATAAGATCTCATCTCCTTTGGCAACCTCATGTGTGTAGTTAAGTTACCACTTGGAAACCGGTATGGCTCTTTAGTGCCCTTCATTTCATACCTTAAATTGCTTGTCTCTAATCCCAAAATATCAAAGTAATAATCTTTAAATTGATCGATAGGAACACCCTTAAAGCTCACTTCGCCATTCCCATTAGACACTTTAACAGCCAATACCTTATCAGGATTATCGGCCATTCTTAGCTCTACTGGAAGGTAAGGATATACTTTACTCTTATTCAAAGCTTGAGCATTACCTCTAGAGTAAATATACCCCAAGAAGTAATATTGTGTATTTGATTGACTCATCATATTTGTACTTCCTAATAAAGCAACAATAAACGTTGCAATTGCATAAAATCTCATTTTCGTTCTCATTTTCACTTTCTTAAAAAATAATTCAACAATACCATATCTTCCAAAGTTGCATTCTGATGTAATTGGCATGATTTAGTGTTTCCTTCATTCATTGATTGACTACAAAAGCTAGGACAACAAGGCAAATATTTACAGTTCTCACACTGTGGTGGTATTTTTGAAAAACAGTGGGATTGAAACTTTTCATAGTTCCATTGTACAATGCCACAGTCATTTAACATTCCGCACCGTTGTTCTTTACTGAAATCTCTAGAAGTACACTTAAAAACATCCCCGTTATAATTGATCACTAAAGAGTTTCCATAATCTGCATAGCAAAGATCATCTCTAATTGGCAAGCTTTGGACACTAACATTAAACCCCATACTTTTAATATCAATAACTTTTCTAAGCAAAAGGTCTAGGTCAATTGTTTTTTCGTCAATCTGCCATACCTTATGAAGAGATATGCGAGTGCGTTTTGGGTCAAGAGTTTTGAGGAATAAAAATAATTCATCCATATTCTCCAAAGTTGATGATGAGTAATTGCATCTAATATTAATGTTTGTCAATGGCAACAGATCTTGCAGTCTTCGTATGTTTTTTGTGATAATAGGAAAAGTAGGTACTTGGACATTGTTTTTATAGACTCTTGTTTGATTGTGCATGATGGAATCACCGTCAATTGTAATTTGGAACCCACTTTTAAGGTTTCTAATAACGTCAAGTAAATCTGGATTAACAATAGTACCATTTGTTGTAAAAAACACTTTCATATTGATGTTTTTTCTCTCACAAAAAACCTAGAAAGTTCAATGATCTTTATTATTTGCTTATACTCAATCATTGGCTCTCCACCGAAGAAACTAAGGAAAAGAGTTTTATACCTTACTAATTCATATTGGTACTCTATGTTATTCTTTATTGCTTCTATTAATCTATCTGTAATGTGGCTACCCTTTTTGTGATTCTGAAAGCAATACCAACATTTAAGATTACAATCAAGAGTTGGATTAATAATCATCATATAAGTGTCATTTTTAAGCCTTCTCTGTTGTCTTAAATCAAGCCAGATTTGCCTCTCATCTAAATCGTTGTTTTCTATAATAAATCCATTTTCTAACAAAGTGAGCACCTCATCATCTGACAATTGCTCTATAATAAAGTTACCTTTATGATTAATTACATCAAACCTTCTTCTGGAAAAACACACAAATGACTTAGAAATAGTATTAAATACCAATGTGTTATCCTCAATATCTGTCCTAAGATTATAATAACTTGTTTTCATACACTATTTCAGTTTCTCAAGGATGGGACGTCCCATCCTTGAGAAAAATGTAGCAAATTGAATCACGATTAACAAGAAGGGCAGTTGCCATTACAACCACAGTTCCCATTTGACTCTTCATCACCTCCACCAACTAACAGATCTATCAAGATACTGATAATAGTCTTTTTACCGCCTTTCCCTCCTACAAGGACACGCATTTCATTCTCCTCCATTTTTTCAAGGCAGAGAACTCGATCTCGGACATCAAAATTTTCTTCATACTTTTCTTTGTTAAATTATTAATACATACATACATACTATTGAGCTTTGTAAAAGTCTCTATCATTCTGTCATCATTCCTTAACGTATTTACCAATGGCAGATATTTATTCAGCATAAAGTTCAACTGTTTATGGGGAATTAGTTTAACGCACCTCTAATGGGATTAACACCCCATTTGGCAAAAGAATGTATTTTTTGCCATTAATGATAACAATCATTCCTTTTTTCCCTTTACTAGTGCTACAATTACCACCAGTTACTAATGATAGTTCAGTCGATGTCAATATATCTTTCATATTCTTCAAATAAAAATTGTTACGCCACAAATATAAGGAGACTATTTCAGATCTTACCTATCGAATCTAAACGATCTTCACTTGGATAGCTTTCTTTAGATTCAGTAGGTTTGGATTGGAAACCTTTGTTTATATTTGCTAGAATAGTCATTAATAACTGCTATCATTGATAAGTTAAGCTAAGCTATATGTATTCTAAAAAAGCAATACACCAAAATACACTTCTAGTTTGTTTCGCAATGTTATCCCTAATTGCTTTTGAGGGATATAGGATAGCAATGGATTACAATACGACTAAAAAGACAATCCAAAAGAAGGTAGATCAACTCCTAATCAACTCTGCGAAAAAATATGGACAAGAATTATTCCTTTCCAACATAACTAATTCCGAAAATGCTAGCTTCGCACTACAACCCTTAGAAATTGATTCTATTCCTATTGGTTTCAACGTAGCAACGCTAGACACCAACTTAAGTGATGGATTGGAAATGCTAATGATTACATCTGCAATAACAGAAGATTCTAATTTTCTCACTTCTTTTACGGACTCTTTGGTGGTTAATGGAGCTACATTAAATATTAAATCGCTTACTGTCTCCATAGAAGGAAGTGCTGTAGAAAAGCAAGAGGTAACACGTAAACTCAAGAATAACGGATGGGGAAGCTATAGTTTTTATAGCGAGTATCCCATTGTGATTGATAGCGATAGCCACACCCTCAAGATGTGGGGTAGCACCAATATGTTGCCAGAGCAAAGGGCACTGATACTGCTACTCTTTTTTATTCTGATTGTGGTATTTATTGTTGGATGGAGTTTTACCAGACTTATCCGACAGATAGAGCGGGTTCAACACTATCAACAGGTCAATGAGCAATACTTCTTTGGGTTAATCCATGACCTCAAGACTCCTCTTAGCTATACAAAAACCTTGCTAGATCGCATCCACATCACCTTAGTAGAGAAAGATGAAGGAGCAGCGGTGTTGGTCAACGAAGGTAATCTACAAGTTGATCGACTCGCTGCAAAAGTGAATGAATTACTTGCGATTCCTAAGCTCACTTCTTGTAGTGAAAAGGATTTTAAAGAGGGCTATTTGACTGATATTGTTGAGCAGATAGAGGACGAACTCATTTATACCTACTCCAACGTCTCACCCACTTTTAATGTCCATATAGATTCCGACAAAAGCTACTACCTGCCGATGGAGCACCTTACCATACTGCTCAGAATATTGATGGACAATGCGGTAAGATACTCAGGCGACACTCCTAAAGTCATCATTGATGTGGTAGAGCATGAGAAGCAGCTTATAATCTCAATCTCCGACAACGGAGGTGGGCTACCGATAGCACAAACTCAGCTACGCTTTTCAGAAAAAAGTGGAATAGAGACCATTGATGGCATTGTCAAAGGGCATGGTATAGGATTGATTACTGCTATTAGGATAATGAGTGCCCTTGGCGGTTGTCTCCTCTATGAACGGATAGAAGGAGGCAGCAAATTTACCATAGATATACCTATAAAGAAATGAATAAGACCAAAATACTCCTTGTAGACGACACCCTCTACTTCGGTGCTGAGATCAGCAATCAACTCAAGAGTATGGGCTATGAAATCATGTATATGAGTAATGGCGTAGGATTAGATAATGTCTTACTCGCCTTTCAGCCCGACCTGATTTTTATGGATATTGACCTCGGCAGTGGTATAAGTGGCATTGAACTCTGCCGAGAGATTGTAGCCCACCACCCCAACCTGCCAGTTATCCTGATCTCCTCAAGCACCGATGCCGACACTCGGGAGCAGGGCATTCGAGCTGGAGCTCAAGCCTTCGTGGGCAAGCCACTTACAGCCAACCTCCTCGAGGCCTATATCAATCTACACCTCCATAAGCGGAAAGAAGAGCGGTACCGAGCTCCCGAATACTCCTACAATGACCTCACAGCACTCTCCACACTCAAGATATCATTCCCAAGAGGGTTAATTTTTTACCCCAATGGCGAAGCAGTGAGTATCAGCCCTATCCCCTCCATCCTTCTTCGCCTCCTCATGGATAGGATAGGACAAGAGGTAAGATCCGAAGAGATCATTGATAAGATATGGGGTAAAAACTCCTCCATCAGCTCCACCTCAAGTCTCTATACTGCAATATCCTCGCTTCGGAAAGCCCTCTCCTACGATCGTAAGATAAGACTCCGAACTGTCCGGGGTATTGGCTACCGCCTAGATATTGAAGTATAACTGCTCTACATCTAGGCACATTAAAAAGCGACTGTTGCACGAAGGTGTGGTCATCTCCGTGCAACAGTCGCTTTTATATCATTCAACTAGACCCAGTAAATGTAGCAGAGGGTACCAGTAGCTATAAGGATCCACAAAGTAACCCCGAGAAAGAGAGCCTTTGCCCCGACTGACTTGAGCACATCACGAGACAACCCAGCACCAATAAAGAAGAGAGCTACATTTAGGCCTTGCTTAGAAACCTTGCTTACCACCTCTCCAAATGTAGGATAATCTCCCAATAGGAAAGTATTGATGAGCATTGCCAGGATAAAGAATAGGATAAACCTAGGGACAGCAATCTTTTGCCCTTTTTGTTTGAAAATAAACGAGGTGACTAATGCTAGGGGCACTATCCATAGGGCTCTAGTAAGTTTCACCGTGGTAGCCACTTGTAGAGCGACATCTCCATAAGCCTCTCCAGCTCCTACCACAGAGCTAGTATCGTGAATAGCAATAGCCGCCCATAATCCGAAGTCTTGCTGACTCATTCCTATTGCTCTACCGATAGGAGGGAAGATAAATAGAGCAATCGCATTGAGAATAAAAATAACTCCTAGTGCCACCGACATCTGCCCACTCTTAGCCCCCACAATCGGTCCCACAGCAGCAATAGCACTTCCACCACAGATCGCCGTACCAGAGCTAATCAAGTAACCGGTATTGGTATCTATCTTGAACACATACTTTCCTAGAAGCCAGCCCACCACCATGGTACCGATAACCGAAATAATAGTGAATACCATACCCTCCTTACCTGCTGCTACAGAGCTATAAAGGTTCATACCAAAACCGAGACCCACCACCGAGTACTGAAGTAGGTATTTGCTCATAGCCTTATTTAGCTTGGGGGCGATATTTCCGAATGAGAGTGCAAAGATAAGTCCGAGCAATAGTGCAATTGGTGGACTCACCCACGACCCTAGTGGTGCCAGGGTAGGAACATGGGTGCAGATCAACCCTAAGACCAGTACTCCAATTAAGGAGTAGTAGATGATCTCTTTATAATTCTTCATAGTCAAGTAAAAGAATAGAAATGGGGCGACTCGTCGTAGACAAACCGCCCCATTTAATTAATTTTCTAGCAATAGCTCTAGAAATTACTCCTCACTATTAGCCTTTTCAATCTTATCACGAAGTGCAGCAAGTGCATCGATATCACCTAGGGTAGACTTCTCTGCTTGAGCACTCTCCTGACGAATCATCTCACGAGTAGCTTGTGCAGCAGCTCTCTCCTCTTGGCGAGCTCCCTTCTCCTGATCCTCACGGATACGGCTGTGGCTAAGGATGATGCGCTTTGAGTCGCTATTGAATTCAATCACCTTAAAGTCAAGAGTCTCACCAAGCTCAGCTTGCTTGCCATCCTCCTTCACAAGGTGCTTAGGAGTTGCAAAGCCCTCAATTCCGTGAGGTAGCTCAATCACTGCGCCACGGTCTAGAAGCTCTACGATCTTACCTTGGTGAATAGTACCTACAGAGAATACAGTACCAAGGTTCTCCCATGGATCTGTAGTGGTCTGCTTGTGACCAAGGCTGAGACGACGGTTCTCCTTATCTATCTCAAGAACAACTACATCGATATCATCACCGATCTTTGTAAACTCACTTGGGTGCTTGATACGCTTAGTCCAAGAAAGGTCACTGATGTGGATTAGGCCATCGATACCATCCTCAAACTCTACGAAGATACCAAAGTTGGTAAAGTTGCGAACCTTAGCAGTGTGACGTGAACCTACAGGATACTTAGACTCAATATCAGCCCATGGATCAGGAGTCAATTGCTTGATACCTAGGCTCATCTTACGATCTTCACGATCTAGAGTAAGGATCTGTGCCTCTACCTTCTCACCCACCTTCAGAAGATCGTGTGGGCTACGTACGTGCTGAGTCCAAGACATCTCACTTACGTGAATAAGTCCCTCAACACCTGGTAGTACCTCTACAAATGCACCATACTCAGTAATCACTACTACAGTACCCTCTACCTTATCGCCAACCTTCAGATTCTCATCAAGGCTGTCCCATGGGTGTGGAGTGAGCTGCTTCAGACCAAGGGCGATACGATTACGCTCCTCGTCAAAGTCTAGGATCACCACATTGATCTTCTCGTCAAGAGAAACCACCTCCTCTGGAGTGCGGATACGACCCCATGATAGGTCGGTAATATGGATAAGACCATCCACACCACCAAGATCGATAAACGCACCGTAAGGTACAATATTCTTAACCGTACCCTCAAGTACCTGACCCTTCTCAAGCTTAGAGATGATCTCAGACCTCTGAGCCTCAAGCTCCTCTTCGATCAGTGCCTTGTGTGATACAACTACATTCTTATACTCCTCATTAACCTTGATGATACGGAATTCCATAGTCTTTCCAACAAACTCATCAAAGTCGCGGATAGGCTTCACATCAATCTGAGAACCTGGTAGGAATGCCTCGATACCAAAGATCTCTACGATCATACCACCGCGAGTGCGGTTCTTGATGAAGCCCTTAACAACCTCTTGCTTCTCCATTGCCTCGTTGATACGCTCCCAAGCACGTGCCTGCATAGCTTTACGATGCGAAAGGATTAGCTGACCCTCCTTGTTCTCTTGTACCTCAACATAAACCTCTACCTTGTCTCCAACAGCTAAGTCGGGATTGTAGCGGAACTCCGCTGATGATACAACTCCAAAAGACTTAAAACCTACGTCGACAATAACTTCGCGCTTAGAGATAGACTCTACCGTACCAGTCACAATCTCGCCTTCAGAAACCTCTCCCATTGTAGCAGCGTACTGCTCTTCCATCTTCTTGATGCTCTCAGGAGACTCCTCCGTAGCGCGCTCGAAGCTGTCCCAATCAAAGCCTTCCAAAGGCTTTACTTCTTCGTAGTAATTTTTCATTTAAAAAATTGGTGAATAAAATAATGTTACATCTCTACCTTGACAATGCAAGGCTTTATCTTTAGTTTCCACCCTATTTCTCTTGTATAGAGTACAAACTTTTGCAAAGATAGATAAAAAGTTTGGTCTATACAATATATTAACCGCTTAAAGTCCAACCACCCTTGCAAGCAGTGTGGGTTCTCTTTTCGGAAGTTGAAGAATGAAATCGTTGGAACGCAGGCACGAGGACTTGCAAGACCGCATCCTTAAACTTGAAGACGAAGCCCGACAACAGGAACGGCAACAAGCCGAACAGATACAGAAGATAAGAAACGCTTACGAGCAACAGCACCGCAAGCTGTCGGAATTTACGGATTTTGTCAAACGCTATTTCCCGTATGTGGAGAAGCTGATGCCTATAATAAACTTCCTGCGTGACCGATTGGGGTTCAATGACGGAATAATCAGAAGACTGTACGAGTTCAAGGAGCTCAGAATAAAAGGTGAACTCTAATCTTCCGAATTCAACCGAAGTTTTGATACCCGACATTCCGTCTGCTCCGTCAAACAGGATGAAAGCGGTAAATTCGATTTCAAGATAGACGGGGTTTCACACATGTGCTGGTTCAGAAAGAAAATAAATGAGTTTAGAGAAATCATCGGAATACCGAAGCCAAGACAAACACAAAACAAAAGTATAAAACTATAAAAAGATAGCCAGTTATTATTTGTATTCATAGGGATAACGGGCTGTCTTTGATGCGTATTCTCCGCTATCTATGGATTGTAGGTATCTTAAAATTTGCTTACTCTCAATATTGCGCATAAAGTTCTCCATATATGTCCAATCAGTCATACCATTGGGATCGATAGGGAGCGTAATAATTTCTTTGGATAAACGAGTGGCACTCCGTTATATCCAAAATTATACTTCCCTCTAACACGGTCAGCAATGGCTGTAATGAATGTTCCTGTATATCTATCGAGACGTTTGTTATAGCCTCAAGTCATATCAGATGTAGCTACGAAATCCTCTGCCTTGTAAACAGAATATCCCATTGAACCCTCACCATTGCGAATAAAGGCGATGCAATTCCCTTTTTGGACTGTGCTTTTATCTCTGTTTACAAAACATAGCACTCCATTGTTTTGATTGGTTGCTCCAAGATAACTTATGCCATCATCTGATTTCTCAATATGATTAAGCCATTTGGATTTACCGGCAACAAGTGTTGGAAACAAATCTCGCAATAGGAAGTTCTTCCAATTTACCCCCCCCGATTTCATTTGTTAATATTTAATCGTCCCTTAAAGACTTTAAGCGTAGTATTGAGTATATTATGTTCAACCTCTTTCATAAATGCAGACATAAAGGCAAAATCAATCTCACCCTTATCTGTAGCAGGTAACAATAACTTTTCACGTTTTATGCGTTCGTCATTGATTTCTCGATTAAAACTATACTTTTCTGATAATCTATTGATAATCGGAATCATAAACAAGTAAGCATATTTATCAAGCCCATCACGTTTTAATTTGGTTACATGGTCACTTGCCACAAAAGTGTATTGATGATAAAATGCACACCCAACACTACCACTATTTGCTAATGTTAGACAATTATTAAACCTCCTTACGCTGCCATCGTTTCCAATGAATCCGTCAATACCATTATTGAGAGATGTTGATGATACATATGGAGTTTGTCCGTCCTTATGGTCAGCTTTTTTAAGACGCTTACCTCGTTGTATCTCGGTAAAAACTTCTGTGAAGTAAAAAGCTTTCCAATTAGAGCATAGCGATTTACCCCCCCCCAGTATATTGTTGATTATCAGCCGATTGCATAACTTTTCTATTGTAGGTTTTAAAATTTGTTGTTCTTTTTGCTTCATATAGGCTTCCATAAAAGCCCAATTGGGATTATTATTGGTATCAACAGGAAGTAATATTCTTTGTCTTTTTAAACGTCCTGTTCCCATTTTATATCCATAGCCATATTTCTCTCGCTGTTTTGTGATACACATAGAAATGAATAGAGAAATATATCTGTTGTTCTTTTTAGGACGCAATTTACGAGTGTCATTTCCGTATAAGGCTTGATATGGATGATAAAAACAATAACCGACTGAACCATTCCTATTTACTGAAAGACAGCCACTTTCAAGCGTTTCATTATTATTCGCCACAAAATAACCTATACCATTATTATTCGCTGTGGCAGTAATATAAGGCACAAGTCCATCTATACGTTCTTTTTCGTAGATGTCTCGTCCTGAAATTATTTCAGCAACATCCTCAATAAAGAACGCATCCCAATTTTTAGATTCCAAAGACAGTTTTTTCATTTGGGCCTCCGTTCTTTATATCTTCAAATAAATACGCTCTGCCATGAGTAATCATGTTGAACTCAAATGTCAGATAATCAGCCATTGTATTCTCAAAATCCTTTTCTGATGGTATTTCGTCATTAAAGTAATAGAATGCATGAAGCCACTCATCTTCAGCCTCAATAGTTGTTTCGACACAGAACTTAGTTTCAGACTCAATTCGCCCAAACCACACATCAAGAAGGTGTTGGCGTTTATCCTTAGCACTTGTAGTTTCTTCCAATCCTATATGTTTACTAACGATAAATCCATCATCTTCAAAATTGATGAATTTACACATATGCTTTTTGTCGTGTGGTATTCCTGCCGTGAAAACTGCAATACAAGGATTCGTCCCTACACCGTAAAAGGTGTTCTTATTAAGCGTAATAACACCTTCCAATGTATGATGTTTTAAAATGCTATTCTTTATGCTCTGTTCCTCCTTACTCTTGCCTGTGACAGATGACTGAGGAACGATGACAATAGCCTTTGCACCTTCCGTCAAAGAGTCAAGTAAATGTTCCGTAAAACTTATCTCAAATAAATCAGGGTTACTTTTTGACCCTTGAGAATACGGAGGGTTCATCATTCCCACTGTGCAGCCTTTCAACTGTAATTGGTTGGTGTTCTGCTTCAGAAAATCCAAATTATGCAGATTACTTTTGCCATCGCCACGCAAAATCATATTGGTGGTTGCAATGGTAAACATATACGATTGCAACTCAATTCCAAATAATTGGTCTCGTTTGATACTCCGTCGCAGACTTTCATCATCTGTCATTTTCACCATTTTGTGCATTGCTGCAATGAGAAAACCCGCTGTACCACAACATGGATCCAAAACCTTGTCAGTTGGTTTAAGTTGTGCCAATTCACAGAATAGTTCAGTTATATGTTTGGGTGTAAGCACTATTCCCAATGTTTGACCATCACCACCTGAATACGACATAAACTCTCCATAAAACCGCCCAAGATAGTCTTCGGCTGAATTATGATATCTGATGTTTTTGTATATGCTATTGTATAAAAACTCGGTATAATGTTTTAATGGAGTTTTGCCTAATGTATCATCTTTTTGGTTTATTTTGGTCGTATCTTTTATTACAGAGAACTGGCTTAGTAACTTATCACGTTTTGTGTCAGGAGTTACATTTGCTCTTGCCAAATTACTATTTATGGCTTCGCATATTTTTTGTCCATCGGTTTTTATAGAATCTCCGATTAACGATTCAATAGAGAATGTTTTATACTCAATTTCTCGTAAAGCAAGCATTATCCCCGATACTACTAATGGCTTTTGTTCTGTTGTCAAATTTCCATAGTTACGCAGGTCATTATGTAACTTTTCTGCATCTTTGAGAATTTCGGCTGTTGTCTTTTCTACATCAGTTTCTTCACGTAGTATTTCTTTAAGATAATACTCATCAATATTCAATTCACTGAAAGAGATAAAGGTTTCAACATCTGCCAATTCTTGATAATCACCTCTCTCATTTACAAATAGAGGCGTAATGCGATGATGTTTTTCGTTTCCTGATACACCAAATGCCAAAATCTTGGTATAAGAAGTATTTGCTGCTAAATGTAACGCATAAAAAAGAGCACCATTCACTGCATAGTCTTTCACCGCTTTAACCTCTTGCGACAGCAAAGCTTTTTTGTCTCTATATTCGTGTTTATCAAGAGATGCCTTATCCTCAATAACAAGAATAAAATCTTTGACTACCCCACAATATTCGGGATAGCCAGCATTACCTGTTTTAGATTTTGATGCAGTTTTCAAAGCCACATCAATCTCTTTTATGTCGCAACCTTGGGCTGTTAAATGGATATTGGCTTCTTGCAATAGTTCGTAAACCCACAAGTCTGTCTTAACCTCTTTTTTCGCCATGTGGTGCTTGTTCTTTTATTTGGTTTGGCACAAGTAAATCTCGTACATCAAAGTTCAAAATGTCTGCAATTTGATATAGAACGGAAATAGGTGGTTGGACTTTATTAGTAGCATAGAGATTTACCATATTGAAACTTTTGCCAAGTCTGTCAGCCAATTCTATTTGGATAATACCTCTTGCTTCTAAAAGCTCTTCTATCCTATTCATATCTGACATCTTTATTTGAATGTGCAAAGTTACACAATTTTATTTGGTATCTCGAAATGAATATGTACTTTTGTGTGTTGAAACGAGTTACTTGAAAGCATTTTAATGCTAAACGCCACAGATTTCATAGTTGCCAAGTCATTACCTCAAAAATGGGTAATTCTCCCAAAGTCCTTTGTATAAGGCACTAACAGACGTTTTCCAGAATTAGATAAAAAGTTTGGTCTATACAATATATTAATCGCTTAAAGTCCAAAAGATTAGCCAATCATTTGATCTTAGAGAAGAATTATCGGAGAAATATCCAACGAAAATGTTTCCTGTATCAACCGAAAATGTTTCATGTACCAAACGAAAATGTTTCTCGTATCAAACGTAAATGTTTCTCGTACCAAACAGAAATGTTTCATACATTAAAAAAAATGTGGCGTATAGGTCAAAAATGTTGGTGAGAATCACATAGTCAAGTCGTTTTTTCAAATACACAACCAAGATTATCTTCTTTGATTACTGATATACCCTGCTCATTATCATTGTGTTATGTTGTATCTCCATAGTCACTTGGACGATATCCCCTATGCCTCAAAAACACAAAAACAACCGTTCAAAACTTTCAATCTCCTGAGATGCCCTTTGCGAAAGGCTTCTGAAAGGGTCTCACCAACACTTTTGACCTATAAGCCAAAAATGTTTCTCGTATCAAACAAAATGACTTCATATACCAAATAAATATGTCACTAAATTCAACTATAAATCCATGATTTAGCAAGCCGAAAGTTGAGTTGCAACTAAGCAATCGCCGAGTTGCAACTAAGCAAATGACGAGTTGCAACTAAGTAATCGCTGAGTTGCAACTAAACTAAGACCGATATAATATACTGTATATCAATCTATTAAAGAGGGGCCATTAACCCCTCATTATCAACATACTTTTTCACATCATAAAGGTGTACTACAAGATTTATTGAGGAGGGCTTCTTGCTCTCGTTAGAAACTCCAACACTTGAAACGCTGCAGATTTCTCATCTAAAATGTTGGATAGATAAATAATTATTATTACCTTTGCACGCAGTTAAGGCATACGCCTATGAATAACGACGGCCACGTAGCTCAACTGAATAGAGCATCTGACTACGGATCAGAAGGTTGCAGGTTTGAATCCTGCCGTGGTCACTACCCTCGGGTAAGACTGGATAACTGGCCACGTAGCTCAACTGAATAGAGCATTTGACTACGGATCAAAAGGTTGCAGGTTTGAATCCTGCCGTGGTCACTACTAAGGCAAACCATCTTTGGATAGTTTGCCTTTTTCTTTTTGAAATAAGCGGACACCCTTATGAATATCAGTAGACATACGAAGGAGATTTTGAAGCTAGGGTACCCCATTATGCTTGGTCAGATGGGAGTTATTTTAGTTGGTTTTATTGATAATATTATGGTTGGAAGATACGGCACCTCCGAGCTTGCTGCCGCATCATTTGTCAATGGATTCATCAATATTGCCTTTGTCTTTGCGATGGGATTTTCGTACGGACTCACCCCACTTGTATCCGGCTCATTTGCCACTGGCAATGGCCAACTTCGCTCCCTTCTGAAGAGCAGTATCTTCCTTAATACCATCGTGGGCATCCTTATCACACTTGTTATGTGGATATGCTTAGTCAATATTCACTGGTTTGGTCAGCCCGATGAGTTACTTGGTCTTATACGTCCATACTACACGATTCATCTAGTGAGTATCATTCCCCTAATCATCTTTTATGGGTACAAGCAATTTGTAGACGGTGTAGGGTTGACAAAGATTGGAATGACCGCCATCATTCTATCAAACATCATTAACATCGTATTCAATTACTTACTCATCTTCGGTAAGTGGGGATTTCCTGAGCTAGGTCTTTTGGGTGCTGGACTTGCCACCTTCATCTCCCGACTTGTGATGCTCGCCATCCTTATCTATGAAGTTCACGGAACGACAAGATTTAAGAGCATTTTTGAGACCAACCACTCCACTAAGGGGGCTATAGATAGAGGTCTACTCAAGAGGCTCAGTGGCATAGGGATGCCCTCAGCCCTTCAGCTAGGAATGGAGACAGCATCATTCAGCATTGCGGTCATAATGGTGGGGTGGATAGGCACGCTCGAGCTGGCAACGCACCAAATAGTCAACACAGTGAGTACCCTTGGCTTCCTGATGTTTTATGGAATGTCGGCAGCGGTGATGATCCGTGTAGGTCACTTCTATGAACTCAAGAAGAGTAACGAGATCAGAGGTGTGGTAAAATCGGGTTTTAAGATTCAGATAAGTATGGCACTGACACTCATTGTGCTACTACTCACTTTTCGCACCTACATTCCACACATATTCACCACAGATGAGTCAGTTATCAAGCTAGCATCAATCGTGATACTTCCACTAGCAGCCTACCAAGTGACAGATATGCTTCAAATCTTATTTTCCAATGCACTCAGAGGGATGCAGGATGTAAAGTTTACAGCGTGGGCAGCTTGTTTTTGCTACCTCGTCTTAACCATGTCAGCAGCTTATCTCTTTGGCTTTACTTTCGAGTGGGGAATCATAGGTATTTGGTGTGCCTTTTTTGTAGGCTTTACCTCCCTTGCCCTACTCCTCATCTCCCGATACTTTAGAGTGCTTCGTCAGCTAGACAAGGACATCAAGAGCCAAGGTATAAAATGATACCGACTCTGCACCAGCATCAATTAGAGCTCTACCAGCATTGATTAGTGTAGCACCCGTGGTGAGCACATCATCTACCACGAGTATTCGCTTACCACTCACCTTACTCTTCTGCGGTGAGTAGAAAGCTCCTTGAATCTGTTGCCACCTTGCCTCTTTTCCCCTATGCGTTTGGGTACCACGCCCTCCACCTCTAGCTAGTAGATTTTCATCAATAGGTAAGGAGTAGACCTCAGCTAGTCCTTTGGCAATAAAGGTAGACTGATTGTAGCCACGCCTATGCAATCTCTTTTTGAGCAGAGGAACTGGCACAATTACGGTTACGTCCAAAAAGTGCCCCGCATCATAATGTTGCTGTGCGAAGTGCTTTGCAAGATGATAACCAGTTTTGGGGAAGCCATTATACTTTACATTGTGAATGAGTGTACGTACAACACTAGGATTACTAAAGATAAGATCGGTTTGGAATTCAGTGAATGGCACCAGCCCTTCCAATCTCTCTTGTGCATCATAATAACTCTCCATGCCAAAGTACTTAGGAAGTGCATCGAAGCACTTTGGACACAAAAAGATATCCTTACCCTCTAACCGGCAACCACAATCCACACAATAGGCAGGATATATAAAATTAATGAGGTCATCAAAAAGCATATCACGAGATTTCAAGACGGTCAATCACCTCCTCGTATATATCCGATGGGTACCCTCTCCGATAGGCAGCATCCACAAGCCGCATCCGCAGGTCGTACTCATTTTTGGCCTTCGTTTTGTATCTTGCCAGTTTAGGGGACAGATACTCCTCTAAAGCCGAAAACCAATCGTCGTAAGGTATAGCACTGAGTGCTTTTTGGATCAGCGAAGAGGGAACTCCCCGCTCTTGAAGCTCATATCGGATCAAGATGGGGCCCTTCTTGAGCATCGTTAGCTTATCCCTCACATATCGCTCGGCATACCGCTCTTCGTCGATAAACTTCTCGCTTTTTAACTGGTCAATTATCTGCTCTATCTCCGAAGGCTCAATCTCACCATCGGACCAAGTCAATAGCTTTTCAGACACCTCCTTAGAGGTCTTTTCATACCTTGAAGTATATCTCCCCGCTTTTATCAATAGTTCTTTAAGCGCATCAGCCTCCATATCACGTCACAATCAAATATCGAGTTTTCCCATTAAAGTCCTCGATGAATTCAACTTTTCTATCACTGAACAGCTCCGTCAACTCCCCAACGCAGAGAGGATTGATTTCAAAAGCGAGTACCTTACTATTATTATATAGCTCTTTAATCCGCCTATAAAAGAGAATCGGATCGTCGTCGGGTACAAATAGGGCCATCTCCGGCTCTGTCTCAAGCACATGTGGCTCCATTTCCATACGCTCCTTATTGAGTACATAGGGAGGGTTGCTCACCACCAAGTCGTACTGTTCATGCTTCGGACTAAAGTGGTCGTCAAATAGATCGGCTCGCTGTAAATCAATCTCCAAGTCATAGCGATGAATGTTTTTCTCTGCCACAGAGAGGGCATGGGGACTTAGGTCAATAGCCTCCACCTTGGCACCACACTTCGCCATAAAGAGGGCGATTGCACCGCTACCAGTACATAGGTCAATAGAGGTGGCACCAGGGAATAGATGCCCCCTACTCCTTATTATATAGCATAGCTCTTCGGTCTCTGGCCTAGGTATCAGTACGCCACTACTCACATAGAGATCCATTCCGCAGAACGGGGTGTGTCCGAGTACATACTGTAGTGGTTCGTGCCCCAATAATCGAGAAAGCCAGCCCTTAAGCAAATCAATCTTTTGATTAACTTTGCCATCACTAACCACGAGCATAGGATAGGGTTGCCCAAAAGCCTCCTCGAGAAGGATACGTGCGATGTACTCCGCCTCCTCCTGAGAGTAGTAGCTACCTAGCTCCGTAGCTAGCCATTGCTTGGTGGTTTGAAACTCATTCATTGGCACAAAGATAGCAGAAAAAAGTGGAAGATATACAATATATGCAGCTGGCGATCTACCTAGCCAGTAGAGGTGAAAACTTTGAGGTGAATAGTAATCCAAAGGTGGGTGCCATATTGGTATACAATGATACTATTATAGGTCAGGGGTATCACATCAGGCAGGGCGATAACCACGCAGAAGTTAATTGCATCGCTAGTGTACCCCAACGACTGCGGCACTTGATTTCCCAAAGCACCATGTATGTAACACTAGAGCCCTGTGCCCACCAAGGCCGTACCCCCTCTTGTGCTAAGATGCTAGTGGAGCAAAAGGTAAAAAAAGTAGTGGTGGGTACCCTTGACCCCTTCCCAAAAGTTGCTGGAAAGGGGTGTGAAATACTGAGAGAAGGTGGAGTGGAGGTCTCTGTAGGATTACTAGAGGAGCAGTGCAAAGCGGTTGCTAAGATATTTATGACCAATCAACTACTCAGAAGACCGTACATCACCCTCAAGTGGGCTGAGAGTAGTGATGGCTATATTGACTACCATCGAAGTGCAAGTGAACCAGCAGCCAAGATATCCTCTCCATACATTCAGCTACTTACGCACAAGTTGCGTGGCGAGCACGATGCGATACTTATTGGGAGGGGAACAGCAATTATGGACCAGCCTAGGCTGAACAACCGACTATACCCTGGGCTTCCTTCGCCCAAAGTGTATGTCATAGACAGCCATAGAGAAAGTGATGCTTTACTCACGCCCAAAAGTGATTGGCATTTGATAAAAGGCACCGATGATCTCAGCCAAGTGGTGAGTAGTCTCTACGACCAAGGGATTACATCGCTCTTGGTAGAGGGAGGGGCTAAGATCATCCAGTCATTTTTACGTGCCAACCTTTGGGATACCATCCGAAGAGAGGTAGGAACCATTCAACTGGGCGATGGAGTAAAAGCTCCCCAACTGCCCTCTAGTCTATCTCCTAGTCACATAGATTATATAGATCGCCACCAGTTGATCTACTATACCAAATAACGGTAGAAAATGGTATCTTTGCAGATAGGATAAAGTGGAGGTGAAGTTGAGTGCAATAAATACGAAGTGGACGAATGATAAATAGATTACTAATAAGGATAAAGGTTTTGCAAGTGCTATACAACTATTATCAAGTGAAGCACATTGGTATACCAGGGGCTATTGGATTGCTGAGGTATGCATTAGACCAGTCTTACAACCTTTACCTCTACCTCACTGGACTCCCTTATGACTTGAAAGAAGTTGCCGCCTTCAGACTGGCGAAGGAGGAGGATAAGTTTGGCAAAGACGAGAGCGTGGTGAAGTTGCTCAATCACATTATTGACAATCCTGTCACACAGGTGATTAGTAGCGACCTAAACTATATCCAAGCTCGTGAACAGGCATTTACGCCCAACCATAGCGTAGAGGACTTTATCAAAAAGCTACTCAACACTCTTATTGACCAGCGTGAAGAGCTACTTCAGATCAACTGGGATAACTTTGACAAGGTAAAGAAAGCATGGAGAGCCTTTTATGGTGAGAACATTCTTCAGAGCGATCTATTTGCAGATATTCTAGAGGAGACGGATACCTTTAGAAACGACGATATCGCCATTGTATTTACCTTCGTTACTAAGGTATATAATGGCCTTTCGGAGAAAAAAGCCTATTCCGAACAGCTGAGACCCCCTTACGCCTCTGAGGATGATGAGGACTTTGGTCCAACGCTCTTGGAGCACGCCATTGTACATGGGGAGGAGTACCGCGAGCTACTTAGCAAGTACTTCAAGAATTGGGACAAGGAGCGGGTAAGTGAAATTGACTACATTATCTTACAGCTTGCAGTGAGCGAGGCGATAAAGTTCCCCACAATAGATACCAGTATCATTCTCAATGAATACCTTAATCTAGCTCACTACTACAGTTCTGAAATTAGCCATACATTTATCAATGGCATCCTTCATGAGCTATTTACCGACTTGAAGAATGAGGGAAAAATACTAGGCAATTAACTATAAACAAAGGAAAATATGAAACTAATGACATTACTACAAGCACCAGCTGGTGCAATGGGTGGAGGAATGAGCACCCTCATCATGATCGTGCTGATGATCGCAATCTTCTACTTCTTGATTATACGCCCTCAAAGCAAGCAACAGAAAAAGCTGGAGGCAGCCCGTAAGGCCATGAAGCCTGGCGATAAGATTATGACCTCTGGTGGTATCTATGGCATCATCAGGGAGATCAACCCTGAAAATGGACAGGTAACCATTGAGGTGTGGGAAGGTGTGAAGATGAAGGTGGATATCAACCAAGTATTTGCTCTCCCTGATAATAGCACCAACAAAAAGTAAATAACCTTGAGCTTCTGATAGCTCATTTAGCAATTCCAATCAATAATGGGATTTTGGAATAGTATCAAGTCACTGAAACCTGTCTCCTACTTCTCAAGAGGTAGGAGATGGGTGATTTTGCTTTTTTGCTTTCTACTCTCATTTATCCTTTGGTTATTTCAAGCGCTAAATGACAACTATACTAAGCGGGTTACGATGGCTGTAGAAGCCCCTACCCTTCCCCTGAGATACGCTCTAGACGAGACCAAAGGGATTCCTAAGGAGATTGAGATAGCTATTACAGCTAGTGGCAATGAGCTAATGAGCTATACTTTTAGGCAATGGTTTGCCGCCAAGCCGATCCTTAAGTTGGCTATTGACACGCTCCAAATTTTGCCCGAGGGCGGATATATCAGTATCGGCAGGGAAGAATTGATCCGCCAGATTAAAAACACCAACGATGTTTTTAATGAGCACTTCAACAACTCAAATGACGCTCACATTGCCCTCTTCCCTGACTATATCTCATTTTCGTATGCTCCTCTTATTGAGGAAAAGGTAGGCGTCTTCTTTGGTGGTCAAGTAGACCTTGGTGAGGAGAGTAATAGGGTATTGGTTTCCTTAACTATGGAGCCTGAGGAGGTGAGTGCCTTTGGACTGAACACTTCCATTGATAGCCTAAGGATGACTCAGGGATTGATCAGTACAGAGCAGTCTCCTCTAGCGGTAACAAAAGAAGGAATTAGTAGCTATCGGGTAGCCTTAATAGCACCCAATGGAGTGAGGCTAACCCCTGACTCTGTAACGGTAACCACTGAGGTGGCACCGCTCAAATACAATTCTTTTATTGCCACCAATATTATGGTTCGCAATCTAGAAGAGGGCTACAATATTCGACTATTCCCATCTAGCATCAAGGTATCTTACCTAGCATTAGATGACGTAAAACTATCGGATATATCTGCACAGATTCACCCATATATAGATGTAGATGAGATTACGGAAGGGACTAAAAAGCTTAAGGTGAGGCTTCCAATGGTACCTAAAGAGCTACATATGATACAATTGGAGCCAGATGCGGTGGAGTATATAATTGAAAAAGAGTGATGCCAAAGGTCATTGGAATAGCGGGGCAAGTAGGTGCTGGAAAAAGCCTTGTGCTACAAACACTTAATGTGCTGTATGGAATCCCACTATTTGATTGTGATAAAATAGCTAAGGAAAGCTACTTTATCCCCTCAGTAAGAGAGGAGATAATTGACCGCTTTGGGGTGGATCCGATTAA
>UMJJ01016777.1_pt1 | contig 23717 bp, 18 predicted proteins | sample 1966051 | NCBI WGS metagenome assembly UMJJ01 (sample SAMEA4836147, study PRJEB28245) | human gut metagenome | biome: gut microbiome; material: fecal sample | place: Denmark | collected 2008
TACAAGAACAAAAAGTAACAGGACCAGACTGGAAATATACTTTTAATAACTTACCAAAATACAATAGCGATGGAACCAGTATTACTTACACGGTAGACGAACGTGAAGAAACACCAGGAGACTTAACGTTATACGATAAACAAATCAGTGGAAACACTATTACTAATACGTATAAATTAACAGACCAAAGTATACAAAACCCAAGCATTGAGAAAACAGGTACTACAGAAATTACAAGCAAAGACCAAGCATTAACTTATACCATTACATATACTGCAACAATAGAAAACTATATAGGAACAGGAAGGGTAACCATAGTAGATACCTTGCCATATGCTATTGATGAAACCAAACCATATGAATTAGATGGAGGAAATTACGATAAAGAAGCCAAAACCATTACATGGGTAGAAGATTTAGGAGATATTGACACTTTCCAAGGAGAAGCAAAAGAAATAAACATCAGTAAAACAATACAACTAAGCTACGAAAACATTAATGTAACAGAAGGAAGTTTCAGTAACAAAGTAAGTGGAAAAATAGAGCTAGATACAACAAAAGATACAAACACAACAGAAGATACTTTTGAAACCACAGAAAACTTTGTAACAAGTGTAGAAGCGGTAAAAACATGGGTAGATAATGATAATGCAGACGGAAACCGTCCAAAAGCTATTTATCTACAAGTAAAAAACGGAAATGAAGTAGTACAAGAAAGCTTAGTAACAGAAAAGGAAGGCTGGAAACATACCTTTACAAACTTACCAAAATATGGAGAAGATGGAAATTCTATCACTTACACGGTAGATGAACGTGAACAAACCTCAGGAGATTTAAGTTTATATGACAAACAAATAAAAGGAAATACGATTACCAATACCTATAAACTAACAGACACCAGCATTCAAGACCCAAGTATTCAAAAAATGGGAACTATAGAAATTACTAGTAAAGACCAAGCATTAGATTATATTATTCAATATACAGCAACACTAAATAACTACATTGGAACAGGAAGAGTAACTATTGTAGATACTCTGCCATATGAACTAGACGAATCAAAACCATATAATTTAGCAGGAGGAACCTATAACAAAGAAGCAAAAACTATTACTTGGGTAGAGGAATTAGGAGAAGTAGATACCTTTACCAATGGACCAAAAGAAATTACAATTACCAAAAATATTAAAGTATACTATAAAGATATTTCTGTACAAGAAGAAAAATTGGTTAACAAGGTAAGTGGTAAGATAGATTTAGATACTACGCAAGAAACGAATACACAAGAAGATACCTTAGAAACAAAACAAAACTTTATAACAGAGGTAGAAGTAGTAAAAACATGGATAGATGAAGAAAATGCAGACGGAAATAGACCAGATGCTATCTACTTACAAGTAAAAAATGGCGAAGAAATGGTACAAGAACAAAAGGTAACAGGACCAGACTGGAAGTATACTTTTACAGGTTTACCAAAATATAGTTCAGATGGAAGTACTATTACCTATACAGTAGACGAACGTGAAGAAACAACAGGAGACTTAGAGCTTTACGATAAACAAATTAGTGGAAACACCATCACCAATACCTATAAATTAAGTAATACAAACATCAAAGAACCAAGTATAGAAAAAACAGGTACAACAGAAATAACCAGTAAAGACGAGCAAGTAGAATACACTATCACTTACCATGCAACCGTAGAAAACTATATAGGAACTGGAACAGTAACTATTGTAGATACCTTACCATATGCAATAGATGAAACCAAACCATATGAACTAGATGGAGGAAGCTACAATAAAGAAGCAAAAACTATTACATGGGTAGAAAACTTAGGAGATATAGACACATTCCAAGGAGAAGCAAAAGAAATAACCATTACCAAAACAATCCAATTAAGCTATGAAAACATTAATGTGGAAGAAGGAAGCTTAAGTAATAAGGTAAGTGGAACCATCTACTTAGATACTACCAAAGATACAGATACCAAAGAAGATACTTTTGAAACCACCGAAAACTTTGTAACAGAGGTAGAAGTAGTAAAAACATGGGTAGATGAAGAAAATGCCGATGGAAATAGACCAGATGCAATCTACTTACAAGTAAAAGATGAAACAGGAATGGTACAAGAAAGCTTAGTAACAGAAAAAGAAGGCTGGAAACATACCTTTACTGGACTTCCAAAATACAAAGCAGATGGAAGTATTATTACTTATACGGTAGACGAGCGTGAAGAAACTGCAGGAGACTTAGAGCTTTACGATAAACAAATTAGTGGAAATACTATCACCAATACCTATAAGTTAACAGACTCTAGTATTAAAAATCCGAGCATCGAAAAAACAGGTACTACAGAGATAACAAACCAACAACAAGCAATTACCTATACCATTCATTATACTGCTAACATAGAAAACTACATAGGAACCGGAAGAGTAACCATTGTAGATACCTTACCATATGAACTAGATGAAGCAAAACCAAATGATTTAGCAGGAGGCAACTATGATAAACAAACCAAAACCATTACATGGGTAGAGGAATTAGGAGAAATGGATACCTTTGCTGGTCAAACAAAAGAAATAAATATTAGTAAAACAATTACTGTTTACTATCAAAATATTAGTCCAGCAGAAGGAAAAATAGTAAACCAAGTAACTGGCAAAGTAGAATTAGATACAACCAAGGAAACTAATACAAAACAAGATACTTGGGAAACTACCAAAAACTTCCTAACAGAGGTAGAAGTAGTAAAAACATGGGTAGATAATGAAAATGCAGACGGAAATCGTCCAGAATCTATTTATCTACAAGTAAAAAATGGAAATGAAGTAGTACAAGAAAGCTTAGTTACAGAAAAGGAAGGCTGGAAACATACCTTTACAGGACTTCCAAAATATCATGCAGACGGAAGTATTATAAACTATACGGTAGATGAGCGTGAAGTAAATGCAGGAGACCTAACATTATATGACAAACAAATAAATGGAAATATCATTACAAACACATATAAACTTTCAGAAACTTCTATTAAAAATCCTACAATAGAGAAAACAGGAACAGATGTTATTGCAAACGAAACAGAAAGCTTAACATATAAAATAGCATACAATGTAACAATAGAAAATTACTTAGGAAATGCACAAGTAACTATTGTAGACACCTTACCATATGAATTAGATGAAACAAAAGAAAATAAACTAGATGGCGGAACTTATGATGCAAAAACAAAAACAATTACTTGGACCCAAACAATAGAAAATATTGATACCTATCAAAAGGAAAGTATGCTAGTTTCTATTACCAAAAATATTGAAGTATACTACAAAGAAATTAAAGAAGAAGATGCTTCTTTTGTAAATACTGCAAAGGCAACCATTACATTAGACACCACAAAAGAAACACAAACTGTAACAGACAAAGCAGAAACCAGCAAAAACTTTACTACAGAATTACAAGTAAGCAAGATTTGGAAAGACAATAACAATCAAGATGGAAATCGTCCAGAAGCTATTTACTTACAAGTAAAAGACGGAAATACTGTAGTACAAGAACAAAAAGTGGATGAAACTAACGATTGGAAATATACCTTTACTGGTCTTCCAAAATATCACACAGATGGAAGCATCATAAACTATACAGCAGATGAAAAAGAAGTAAAGAAAGGAGACTTAACCTTCTATCAAAAATCAATTAATGGAAACGTAATTACCAATACCTATACGTTAAATAAAGAAAGTATTCAAAATCCAAAGATAGAAAAAGAAGGACCAGCAGAAATTACAGAAGTAACGGATGCTATTACCTACACCATTACTTACCAAGCAAATGTTACCAATTATCAAGGAAATGGAACACTTACTATTGTAGATACTTTACCATATCCACTAGACGAGACAAAAGAAAATAACTTGGCAGGCGGAACCTATGATAAAGAAGCACAAACTATTACTTGGGTAGAAGAATTATCAAATATAAACGCTATAGGAGATAATGTACAAACTATTACATGGAATAAAGCAATACAAGTATATTACTCTATTACAGATGATACAGTAACTTCTATTCGTAACACGGTAAAAGGAACCATCTTCCTAGAAAATGGAGAACAAACAGATACCCAAGAAGATACACAAACAGTAGTAACCAAACAAGACGGAAGTATCCTTGTACATTATTATCTAGAAGGAACCACACAAAAAATAGCAGAAGATGTTGTAATAGTAGGCAAAGTAGGAGAAACTTACCAAACTACAGAAGCAAAAGATATAGACAGTAAATACGAACTAGTAACAGTGCCAGATAATAAAGAAGGTACAATAGGAGAAAATAGCCAAACCGTTATTTACTATTATCGAATAAAAACTTATGAAATCACAACAGAAGCAGGCGAAGGAGGAAGCATCACAGGCAGTGAAGAAAAACCATTTGAAGTAGTAAACCACGGAGAAGACTCTCAAAAAGAAATCATCATTATTCCAAGCACTGGCTATAAGGTAAGCAACGTATACATTAACGATGTACCAGTAGACTTTACGGTCCGTGAAGATGGAACAGTTACCTTAGAACAAATCAAAAATGTTACAGAGAATAAAAAAGTAGTAGCTGTATTTGAAAAAATACCAGCAGGAGGAATTACGATTCACTACGTAGATAAAGAAACAGGAGAAGAACTATTACCAACAGAACAAATAGAAGGAGGCTATGTAGGAGAAACCTATGTAGTAAAAAGAAAAGATATTCTATATTATAACCCAGTATTACCAGAGCCAGAAAACAGCAAAGGAAGATTAACAGAAGGTAATATCGATGTTACATTCTACTATCAGAAACAAGTTTTTGATATTACAGTAGATAAATGGATTCAATCTGTAACCGTAGATGGAGAAACAAAACAGGAAAACACCTATGCCTCTAGGGGAGAAATAGTAAAACGTGATGTTCACGCGAAAAAAACAAATCAAACTACCATCGAAGTAAGCTATTGCATTCGTGTAAGTAACACAGGTGAAATAGCAGGTACTGTTGGAAAAGTAATAGAAAGTATTCCAGAAGGAATGTATTGGAATCCAAAAGAAAACCCAGGATGGATACAAGACGAGGTAACAGGATATATTATCAATGATAGCCTAGCAGAGGAAACCCTAAATCCAGGAGAATACAAAGAATTAGAATTGGTATTACATTGGAAACAAGGAGAAGCAAATATTGGAGAACAAATTAACCAAGTATTTATCCAAGACGTAAACAACGAAGCCCAATATCCAGATAGCAAACCAAATAACGACACAGCACAAGCAGAACTTTTAATTGCTATCTCACCAGGTATCTTTGAAAATCACATTACCTATATTGTAATTGCAATTCTGGTATTAAGTACAACAGTAGTACTTATAGTACACTATCGTACCAAAACAAAGCAAAGATAGGATTTAGGCCAAAACCCTAACTAGGGTAAACAAAAAAATCCCCAAAATCTAAACAAAAAATGTTTAGCATTTTGGGGATTTTGCATAATGTATAAAAGGAAATTTGAAAAAGAAAGAAATTTATGTTACAATAAAGTAAAAGAAGGAAAAGGGGGAATTTTTATGAAAAAAGGAAACATAGTAAAAGTAATAGTTCTTATTATAATACTACTCCTATTAGTAGTACTTCTTTACTTTATGCGAAACGTTAGTATTATACAAAAATTAACAAATGCATATCATGATTTCTTTTCTTCTCCGAATTATTCGTATATCGCTTATTTTGACAGTGACCAAGTAGTAGAATATTTCTATAAGGATGGAAAATATATAGAAAGATGGAAAAACAAAGAAAAAATAGTAAGAGAGATATGGGCTGATGAAGTTTCTAAAGAAAAAATAGAAATTTTTCCAGATAGTAACATCGCCCATACGGGCAAAATAGAAGAAAAAGAAACACAACCAATTGATTCTATATCTAGTCTCGTTTCCGATAATTGGACAGACAAAATGAAAAATTCTTTTTCTTACACAATAACAACAGAAGAAGTGAATGGAAAAGAATGTTATAAATTACAACCTTCTCGAGGAGTTGTAAGCAATACCTATTATTTTGACAAAGAAACAGGAAAACTTGCAAGATGCATCATTGGAGAAAATAGTATTGATTTTACCGAATGGAAGTTAAATGAAGTAACAGAAGAAATGGTAGCTAGACCTTTATTAGAGAAATATGAAGTTAAGGAAAATTAACAATCAATGATAACAAAAGAAAAAAGAGGAGTGATTGAATAAAACACTCCTCTAAAAAGCCATCAACATGCTTGATAATTAAGAAATTAGATAGTCGCTTTTACATATAATTGATATTCGATTCCTGGTTGGTCAAAGGAAAATCCATAGGAATAAGATCCAGCTCCTAATGTGGAGGAGGAAGGAATCATCGTAAAACTACCAGCTCGTGTAATCTTTAAAGATGACCCTCCAAGAATTTTTCCGTTTGCGTCATACAAGTAGACAAAAAGAATACAAGGAGCATCTACGTTAATATCAACAGACATGCTCGCTTTTTTTAGTCCAGACACAATTTGGAAATTTCCATTAATTTCTGACTGCGATGTTGTACCTACATGCATTCCGACAATGTATTGATCTGCAAGAGGCATGACATCGTTTTCTGAAAAAGCATGGGAAGCATCAGAAACTTCTGTTGCGAAAATGTTTATAGTACAAGATAAAACAAGTACTACAGCGAATAATAAGGACAAAAACCGTTTACCAATAGTTTGCATAAGTATACCTCCTAAGAAGCATGTTGTAGGCTTTTTTTATTACATAAATGCTTATGTAAGCACTTTGTAATACATAACAGAAATCGTCATCATTATATATTTTGAAATAAAAAAGTCAATGCTTTTAAGGTAATAAATATAATTTACGCTATGCGAAAAGTTAAAGAAATGTTTGATGTAGGTACCGGCATAAAGTTTGATAGAGCTTTTACAACGGTCTACAGCCCTTGACAAATGCTCCTAATCGCTGTAAAATGTATATATTATGTTAAAGGGAGAAAATTATGCCAAATACAAGTAAAAAGGTTTTTCAAACATTAGTTTCAAAAACAAAAATATATCTAGTTATTATTGCTGTTTTGTTAATAGCATTATGCTTTTATGAGCCCAATTTTATTACCCCTTCCATTCTCCTTTTTATCCTTATTAGTATGTATGCCTATTGGACCAATGGAAAGAGAAAAGCAGAGATTTCAAAGCATATTGAAGAATTAACCTATACAGTAGATTCTGCTGCTAAAAGTACTCTTATTAATTCCCCATTTGCTCTTATTATTGTAGAAACAGATGGAAATATTATTTGGAAAAGTAAAAAGTTTGTAGATGAATTTTCTACAATTGATATTTCTAATTACTTAAATAATATCTTAAAAGAAATGAAATTGCATATTGAAAATAATCCAGATAAAAAAGATAGATCCATTGAAAAAGAAATAAAAATCGGAGAAAAAGACTATCATATTTTAGGAGAATATGTTAAGTCAAAAGAAAAGAAAAACAGTGAAGAATACATGACTACTCTTTATTTTTTAGAAGAGACAGAACAAGTAGAATTAAGAAAAAAATATCAGGCAGAAAAACTTTGTGTAGGAATTATCATGATTGATAATTACGAAGAATTAGTGCAAAGAATAGAAGCAGAAGATAGACTACAAATTATGGCAAAAATTGAAAAGGAAATTTACGATTGGGCATCCAAAACAGGTGGATTAGTGGTAAAATCCGAGCGTGATACTTTTGTGTATATATTAGAAAAACAATATATGGAAATGCTAGAAGAATCTAAATTTAACATTTTAGATGAAGTAAAAGAAATTAATATTCCAGAAAAAATGCAAGCAACCTTAAGTATTGCAATTTCTAATGAAGGAGATACTTACTACGAAAAATATAAATCTGCTAGTGCTATTATTGATATTGCATTAGGACGTGGAGGAGACCAAGCCATTGTAAAACAAGATGGAAAATATTCTTTCTTTGGAGGAAGAGCTCAAGAGGTAGAAAAAAGGACAAAAGTAAAAGCAAGAATTGTAGCACATGCCTTAGAAGAATTAATGCAAGAAACCAAAGATATTATCATTATGGGGCATATGAATGGAGATATGGACTCCATTGGTTCTAGTTTTGGATTATATCGATTAGCAAAAACATTAGGAAAAGATGCTTATGTAGTTGCCGAAAACTATGGTGCATCTATTCAAGATTTTTTAGACAAGGTAAAAGAAAAAGAAGAATATGCAGGAGTTGTCTTAAACAAGGCAGAGGCTCTTTCTAAAATTTCTCCAGAAACACTGCTTATTGTTACCGATACCCATAAAAAAGGATATGTAGATGTCCCAGAACTCTTAGAAAAAACAAACAGAATTGTAGTAATTGACCACCATAGAAGAAGTACCGATTATATTGATACAGCACTTCTTACCTTTCATGAAGTATATGCTTCTTCAGCATCCGAATTAGTAACTGAGATTTTACAATATGCCGAAACAGAAGTACCACTTACCGAATTAGAAGTAGAAGCACTTTATGCCGGAATTGTAGTAGATACCAAAAGCTTTACTTTTAAAACAGGTGTTAGAACATTTGAAGCAGCAGCCTATTTAAGAAAATGTGGCGTAGATATTATCCGTGTAAAAAAATGGTTTCAAAGCGACTTAGATAGCTATCGCGTTATTTCCGATATTGTAAAAAATGCAGAAGTTATTTATGAAAAAATAGGAATTTCTGTTTATGATGTAGAAGATAAAAATGCAAATCTAATTTGTGCCAAAGCAGCAGACGAACTCCTAGAAATTAACAATATTACGGCATCTTTTGTTATTGGAAAACTAGGAGATAAAGTGTGTATTAGTGGTAGGTCTATAGGAGACATTAACGTACAAATTATCCTAGAAAAACTAGGAGGAGGAGGTCATATCACCCTTGCAGGAGCACAAGTAGAAGGAATGACCATTGAAGACACCAAACAAGAACTAATCAATCGAATTAACGAATACTTTAGCGAAATAGCAGGCTAGAACCTGCTATTTTTGTAAATAAAACAAACCACTTGTAAAATCTTGGAAAATGGTGTATAATAAAGATATATTTACTATATGCATAAGAAAAAGAAAAGGAGGGATTTTTATGGAGGAAGTAAAAAACAATGTAAAGGTAGAGGAGAAAAATACGGTAAGAGCTACAAAAAAACGTAACAAAATATTGAAAATAATAGGATTGGTTTTATTAGTAATTATACTTATTTATGTAGCAATTCTAATATGGAAAGCTAGCATTATGAATTCACTTTCTAATAAAGCAGAAGAAAGCAAAAAAACAATGAACTATTATACAAAGCAATATACCTATATGGGTGACACCTTTATTACTACAGAATCTTATCATTTGGGAAATGATTATTTAACAACACACACATGGTTTTCAGACAGTAAAGAGATTAGAAAAATAGTTTCTTATCAAAAAGGAGACGAGAGAATATCTTTACTAGAAACAGATGGAAAAAAATACATATTAGATGCTAATACAATTGTAGGAGGAAATATCCTACCGCTTACATATCTTTCTAATGGATTTATGGCAAATTTACAATATGCATTTTCAGTAGATGTAGAATCAGCTGATTGCAAAGGAAAAGAATGTTACGTAATAAAAGGTGATAATTATCAAAGATATCTAGATAAAGAAACTGGTTTGGTAGTTAGAACGATAGAATCAGACCAAGTAACAGATTTTGAATTTATATTTAATGAGGTAAAAGATACAGATATTGTAAAGCCAGATACAACAGGTGCAATGATGCATGAATAAATAAAAAGCTCCAAGTCTATAAAACTTGGAGCTTTTGTTTAGACTCCTAAATATAGGAGCTTCTTTTGTGACATGGAGAAGATTTTAAATGATATTACATTTGATAGAATGAATTAATAAATCCAAACTTCAAGAGTACCGGGTTCACTATCGTAAAGACTGGTCCAAACATCATATCTTATGGTGTAAGTTCCATTCATAATAGCGTTAGGAACGAGAGGTTGATTTTCTCGCTCATTATTTCCGGTAATCACAATAGAGGATTGATTCACTTGTCTTCCATTAGGATCAAGGATATCTGCTACAATAGTAGTACCAGAGCTAAAGCCACTGGTTTTCAGAGTCCACTGATTCATGGGTAGGAAAACAGTATTTACATTCATCGTAAAAGTTCCGTGAATGCTTGAACCATTATGATAATGGGAAACGTGACCGGCATATCCGATACGTGGTTCAATTGCTGCAACTTCGCTAGAATTGGAAGTAGAATCTGATGTGATTTCTACTGCAAAAGCAGAAGTGCTGATAGCAAATGTCATTGCTAGAGTTAAGAATAATGCCAAAAGTTTTCTCTTGGAAATCTCCTCCTAATTGTTAACCCCATGCCACAACAGCGTATTAAAAACGCTATGAAATATTATATAGTGTGATCAACAATAAGTCAAGGATTATTGTTAAATTTTTACAAAGAAAAGTAAAATACTATTCATTACATGTATCAGAGAAATTAAAGAGCTGGTATATAATGGATGAATTATAAATTAAATGTTGATACTAAACAAAGTTTATACATAAATAAAACATTAAAAATAAGATTATTACAAAGGATAATTATTTATCATTTGATTTTCTATTGAAAAAATCTGGATTTTGCGGTACACTATAAGGGTAAAAAGATAAAGGAGGAAGGAAAAATGAAAGTAATACTAAAGCAAGATATAAAAGGGGTTGGAAAAAAAGACCAAATATTAGAGGCATCTGACGGATACGCAAGAAATTATTTATTCCCAAAAGGACTTGCAGTAGAGGCAAATGCAGAAAATATGAGCAAACTAAAAGGAAAACAATCTTCTATGGAACATAAGAAAGAATTAGAAAAGCAAGAAGCAAAAAACATAGCAGCCAAATTAAAAGATATTATCCTCACTTTATCTGTGAAAGCTGGGGAAAACGGTAAGATTTTTGGCGGTATTACTGCAAAAGAAATTAGCGAAAATTTAAAAGCAAAATACGGAATAGAAATAGATAAAAAGAAAATTGCTTTAAAAGAAACGATTAAAATGCTAGGAACAAAGGATGTAGAAATCCGTTTATATGAAGGTATTACCGCAAATTTAAAAGTAAAAATAGTAGAAGAATAAAAGGAAGTAAAAAAGATGGAATTAGGAAAATTACCCCCGCATGATACAGAAGCAGAACAAGCTGTACTAGGTAGTATGTTAACAGACCAAGATGCAGCAGCTAGTGCCATAGAAGTACTAAAGGTAGAAGATTTTTACCGTGAAGACCACAAGGCAATTTATGAGGCTATTTTAAATTTATATAATCGTGCAGAACCAATTGATATTATCACCTTAAAAGCAGAGCTAACATCGATTGGTAAATTTGAGCAAGTAGGAGGAATTGAATATTTGGCAGAACTTCCAGAAAAAGTTCCTACTACAACCAATGCGGATAAATATATTAAAATTGTAGAAGATAAATCCATGTTACGTAGTCTTATTAAAACAGCAAACGAAATACAAGCTTTAGGATATGACCCAATGCAAGAGGTAGAAGATATAGTAGATACAGCAGAAAAAAAGATATTTAACTTAGTGCAAGGTAAAAATCAAAAAGGCTATACAGCTGTAAAAGATATTTTAGTAGAATCTTTTGCCCTATTAGAGCAACTATACAATCAAAAACAGCATATTACTGGTGTTCCAACAGGATTTGCCGATTTGGATTATAAAACAGCAGGTTTACACAACTCAGACTTAATCTTAATTGCAGCAAGACCTGCTATGGGAAAATCTGCATTTGCACTAAATATTGCATCTTATGCAGCAGTAAAAGCAAACGTTCCTGTAGTTATTTTTAGTTTGGAAATGTCCAAAGAGCAAATGGTAAACAGAATTTTAGCAAGTGAAGCAATGGTAGATTCTAATAAAATAAGAACCGGAAAAATAGAAGACGAAGACTGGGCCAAAATAGCAGAGGCAACAGGAATTTTATCTGAGGCTCCTATTTTTATTGATGATACACCAGGAATTTCTATGACAGAAATCCGTGCAAAATGCAGAAAACTAAAAATGGAAAAAAACATTGGATTAGTTGTTATCGACTATTTGCAGTTAATTGCAGGAAATTCAAAACGTGCAGGAAGCCGTGAACAAGAGATATCTGAAATTAGTAGATCTTTAAAAATTTTAGCAAAAGAATTAAATGTACCCGTTATTGCGCTATCACAGTTATCTAGAGCGCCAGAACAAAGACCAGACCATAGACCAATGCTTTCTGACCTTCGTGAATCTGGAGCCATTGAGCAAGACGCGGATATTGTTATGTTTTTATATCGTGATGATTATTATAACGAAGAAACGGAAAAGAAAAATATAGCAGAAGTAATTATTGCAAAGCATCGTTCTGGTTCCGTAGGAACTGTAGAATTATTATGGCTTTCTAATTATACAAAATTTGCCAATATTGACCGTTATCGTGAAGGATAAAAGAGGAAAGAATGTTACAAGAAAAAGTATTAAATACCATTTTTAAGAATGAATTAATAAAATATGGCGATACTATAGTTATAGGAGTTTCTGGTGGACCAGATTCTATAACTCTTTTGCATGTACTAACTAGAATGCAAGAAAAATTAGGAATAAAAATAGTAGTATGCCATGTTAATCATATGTTAAGACCAGAAGCAATAGAAGAAGAAAACTATGTAAAAAACTATTGCGAAAGGGAACATATTATATGTTATGTAAAACAAATTTCGGTAGAAGAAGTAGCAAAACAAGAAAAAATAGGCACCGAAGAAGCAGGTAGAAAAATCCGTTATGCTTTTTTTGAGGAAATTGCAAAAAAGGAAGGTGCCAATAAAATCGCTACTGCCCATACGGCAAATGACAATGCGGAAACTATTTTATTACATCTTTTTCGAGGAACAGGGATTGCAGGATTACGAGGAATTGCTCCTATCCGTAACGAAAGATACATACATCCTTTATTAGAATGTACCAGGGAAGAAATCGAACAGTACTGCATGGAACACCATTTAGAACCCAAAATAGATTCTTCCAACGACCAAAATATTTATGCAAGAAATAAAATAAGAAATATTGTAATTCCTTATGTAAAGAAAGAATATAATCCTAATATTATAGAAACATTAAACAGACTAGGAGAATTAGCTAAAGAAGAAACGAATTGTATTCAAAAGGAAACTGTTAAACTAGCACAGGAAATAGTAATAAAACAAGAAAATGAAGTAGAAGTGATTTTGGATTTAAAAAAATTTAATAACTTAGAAGAATTTTGGCAAAAACAGCTAATTTTATACGCAATTTATTTACTATTTCGGAACAACGCAAGGAATCGAAAAAAAACATATAGAAGATATTCTAGTCCTTTGTCATCGAAATATCGGAAATAAGTTTTTAATTCCGAATAAAAAAGTAAAAATACTTGTAAAAAATAGAAAAATTTTTTTTATTGCCTATCCTAAACTTCCGTAAGGAAAGCTTAGAGTCGTAAGGAGTTGGAAAAATAATCTTTACCAAAAACTATTGATAAACTATCTGAAATATGGTATAGTTTTTAAGACATAACAAAACAATAGTTTAAGAAAGGAAGTAAAACATGAAAAGTGGATTAAAAACATTAGCTATGTGGCTAATTATTGGTATTATTACAATTGTACTTATTACTTCTATTGTAGAAAATAGTGATACCAAACTTGCTTATTCAGAGCTTATTACCAAAATCCAATCTGGTGAGGTAGAAGAAATAGAAATAGAAGCAGGTGGAGGAAAAGCAAATGTTACTTTAAAGGGAGAAACTTTTAAAAAAGAAGTAAATATTCCAAATATGGAAAGCTTTATGGACTACATGCAAGAGCCATTAAAAGAAGGTAGCATACGCTTAAGTGAAAAATCTGAATCTATTATTATGGTACTATTAAGTCTTCTTACTCCATTTGGAATTTTAATTATTTTCTTAATTTTTATGTTTGTACTCATGAATGGCGGAAGTCAAGGAGGAAACAAGACAATGTCTTTTGGCAAGAGTAAAGCCAAAATGATGACACCAGCAGACAAAAACAAAATTACCTTTGACGATGTAGCAGGAGTAGACGAAGAACAAGAAGAATTACAAGAAATTGTACAATTCTTAAAAAATCCAAGAAAATTTACAGAAATGGGAGCAAGAATTCCAAAAGGTGTGTTACTAGTAGGTCAACCTGGTACAGGAAAAACATTACTTGCAAAAGCGGTAGCAGGAGAAGCAGGAGTTCCATTCTTTATTATTAGTGGTTCCGAGTTCGTAGAAATGTTCGTTGGTGTTGGTGCATCTCGTGTAAGAGATTTATTTGAACAAGCCAAAAAGAATGCACCATGTATTATTTTTATCGATGAGATAGATGCTGTAGGACGTCAAAGAGGAGCAGGACTTGGTGGAGGACATGACGAAAGAGAACAAACTTTAAACCAATTATTAGTAGAAATGGATGGATTTGCAAGCAACGAAGGTGTTATTGTACTTGCTGCAACCAATAGACCAGATGTACTAGATAAAGCCTTATTAAGACCAGGAAGATTTGACCGTCAAATTGTAGTATCCGCACCAGATGTAAAAGCAAGAGAACAAATTCTAGAAGTACATTCTAGAGGAAAACGCTTAGCCGATGATGTAGACTTATCTATTATTGCAAAAAATACCTCAGGATTTTCTGGAGCAGACCTAGAAAACGTGTTAAACGAAGCAGCTTTACTTGCTGCTAGAAGAGATTTACACGAAATAGGAGAACGCGAAATAGAAGATGCTATGGTAAAAGTAACCATGGGACCAGAAAAGAAAACAAGAGTAAGAAGTGAAAAAGAAAATAAATTAGTAGCCTACCATGAAGCAGGTCACGCACTAGTTAGTAGATTTTTACCAACCCAAGACACCGTACATCAAATTTCTATTGTACCTCGTGGTATGGCAGGAGGATACACGATGTATCGTCCAAATGAAGACAAATCTTTTATGTCTAAAACAGAAATGGAAGAACACATTGTATCTTTACTTGGTGGTAGAGTAGCAGAAAAATTAATTTTAAATGATATTTCTACCGGAGCAAGTAATGATATAGAAAGAGCAACAAGTATTGCAAAAGCAATGGTTACTAAATACGGTATGAGCGAAAGAATAGGAACTATTACCCTAGGCTCTAGCCAAGAAGAAGTATTCCTAGGAAGAGACTTTGCACAAGCAAAAGAATATTCCGAAGAAACAGCAGCAATTATAGACGAAGAAATTAAGAAAATTATTGATACTGGATATAAAAGAGCAGAAGACATTTTAAGAGCCAATATTGATAAATTACATGCTATTGCAGGTGTGTTACTAGAAAAAGAAAAAATTGATGGCGACGAATTTGAAGCAATTATCAATGGTTAATTAAAACTAAAAAAAGCAAGGTTTAGAAGAAAAGCAATTCTTAAAACCTTGCTTTTTTTCTGCACTAGAAATAAAATAAAAAAAATAACAAAAGTGTAACAAAAGGGCAAAATAAAAGATATATAAGTGAAAGGAGAGAAAAATGGATAAGAAAATAGAAGAAATGTACCAAGAAAATGCAGAACTTGTTTATAAATATGTATTATGCTTATGCCACGATTCTTTCCTGGCAGAAGAACTAGTTCAAGAAACCTTTTACCAAGCAATGAGGTCCATTAATCGTTATGATGGAACATGTAAATTATCGGTATGGTTATGCCAAATAGCAAAGCACTTATGGTACCGTGAAGCAAAAAGAAGAAGCCGATTTACCAATATGGAATCAAAAAAAGTACAGGATACTCTTTTTTCTGAAAAAGACGTAGAAGAGGCAATATGTGCCAAAGAAAGTAAAATAGAACTGTACCGTAAGATTCAAAATTTAACGAGTCCTACAAGAGAGGTAATGTATTTAAGGCTTAGTCGGAAATTTAAGTTTTGCAGAAATTGGAGAAATACTAAATAAGTCCGAAAATTGGGCAAGAGTTACATATTACAGAGGAAAACAAAAAATAAAGGAAGGAGAAAAGAAATAATGAAAAAAACAGAATGTGCTTTGGTACAAGATTTAATACCAAATTATCTAGAACAGTTAACAAGTGAAGAAACCAATGTATTTATCAAAGAACATGTGATGCATTGTAGGGAATGTAAAAAAATATTAGAAGAAAGTACAGCAGAGGTAGAAGAAACGGAAACACAAGAAAAAAATCAGACACTTAAAATTGACTTTCTAAAAAAAGTAAAGTTTACAAAAAAAGCAGGAATCTTTTGTATTACCATTGCTATTGTGCTACTACTTTTTAGTGGAGGAATAGTATACCACAATACAGGTCTTCCGCTATCTTTGGACGACTTAGAGGTTCAAGAACGAAGAACAGAAATGGTTACAATAAGAGACGAAGAAACAGGACAAACAACAGAAAAAGAAATATTGCATTATAAAATAAATTATGAAAAAGAAGGGCGATATATAACTAGTAGATATAGTTATAAACCGGGAGACCCCATCATTATTTTTAAGTTGTATTCTAAATGGGGGGATGGGGGAAAAACAATAGATGGTAGTATAGAAATAGAAGGAGTAAATACGATTTACTTAGAAGGAGAATCTGGTAATAAAATGACCTTATGGAAAAGAGAATAAACAAAGCTTGTATTGTTGTATTGTTTATGCTATACTTTAGCCATGTCGAAAGATGTAAAAAGAAAAGGAGAAGACATGAATAGTTTATTTGAAGCAATACAAGAAAAGCCAAAAGAGGGGCAAAAATTTGTAGCAGTAGATGTGGAAACTACGGGACTATCCCCACTTACCAGTGAGTTAATAGAAGTAAGTGCTATTAAATACGAAAATTTTCATAAAGTGGAAACATATACAAGCTTTATTAAACCCGTTGAGCCAATACCACAAAAAATAACGGAACTTACAGGAATTACAAATACCATGGTAAAAGATGCAAGACCAGTATGGGAGGTAATGCAAGAGGTAATTGCTTTTATTGGTAACTGTACTATTGTTGCACACAATGCTCCCTTTGATGTAAGCTTTTTACAGGTCTATTCCAATAATAGTTTTTCCAAAAACAAAGTAGTAGATACCGTAAAACTAGGTAGAAAAATGTATCCTCATTTAATCAACCACAAACTAGCTACTATTGCTCATCATATTGGAATAACAGAAACAGGATTCCACCGTGCAGAATTTGACTGCGAATGTTGTGCTAAAATTTACTTAGAGTATTTAAAACAGGAAAAAGAAGCCTAAAAAAAGAAACCTAACAATAGGTTTCTTTTTTTAGTAGGCATTCGATATTTCCTGTTTAAAGGTAACATTTACTACGGTTCCTTCTTCTACTTGGGTATCTAAAATTGGGTCTTGCGATACCACAATTCCAGAAGTTCCTTCTATTCGTATATTTAAGTTCTTTGCTTTTAATGCATTAATAGCTTGAGCAATTCCCATACCTTTTAAGTTTGGTACTGTAGTAGAAATTCTAGTATCATTTTCTTCGGTATACAATTTTATAACAGAGCCTTCTATTAATGGTGTTCCTGCTTTTGGGACTTGGTCGGTAATAACAATAGAATTCTTGTCTCCGTTATTTCCCATACTTACTTCAAATCCTTGTTCTTCTAAAATGCTAATGGCTTCTTTTGCTGTTTTATTGGTAACATCTTTTAAAGTAGTAGTAGCATATGGAGAATCCTCATCTTCTGTAGGTTCTTCATTAGAAGCAACACCTAAGTATGGTAGTACCTCAGATAAAATTTGGCTTACTACAGGTCCTGCTACTAAACCACCTTGATGTCCATTGTCTTCGTCTTGAGGGTCATAAATAGCAACTAAAACAACAACTTCTGGACTTTCAATAGGTGCCACTCCAATAAAAGAAGCAATATAAATACCATCTTCACTTTCGGAAAGTGGTTCTGTTGTACCAGATTTTCCACCAATAGAATATCCTGTAACAGCTGCATGTTTTCCAGTTCCGTCTACGACAACAGATTCTAACATTTCACGCATTGTTTTAGAAGTTTCTTTGGAAAATACTTGTCTTACTTCTTCTGGCTCTAAGGTAGTAACACTACCGTCATCTGCATTAATAATTTCTTTTACAATTCTTGGACGCATTAATGTTCCGTCATTTACAACAGCAGAAACAGCAGAAACTAATTGCAAAGGAGTAATATTAAAACGCTGACCAAAAGACATTGTAGCAAGCTCTACTTCGCCAACATCATCTAAATCCCACCATACAGCACTTTCTTCTGCATAGGCCTTTACCCCTGTTTTGGTTAAAAGGTTTAACGCATCATAATAGCGGTACATGGTGTCTGCTCCCATTTTCTTACCTAATTGCATAAAAGATGGGTTACAAGAATGTTCTAAAGCTTCACGTAAACTTTCTGGACCATGCGGAACAGAGCTCCAACAGTGAATTCTTAAGCCTGCAACCATTTCATATCCAATACAATTAAATTCGCCTTCTACATCGGGAGAAGTAACTTGTTCTTCTAAAGCAATGGCAGAATTAATAATTTTAAAAGTAGAACCTGGCTCATACGTGCTAGAAATACATTTATCTCTCCACATTTCGGATAAATAGTTATATTGTTCTGAACTAGAAAGATTGTTCCAAGCCTTTTGGATTTCTTCATTGTTAATAGTATTTGGGTCATTTAAGTTATAATCTGGATAAGTAGCAGAAGCTAGAATATCTCCTGTTTTAGGATCCATTACCATTGCAATTCCACCTTGACCAGCATTATTTTCAATAACAGCTTGCTCTAAATACTTTTCTACAATAGACTGAATATAAACATCTAGAGTAAGAACAATATTACTACCATTTTCTGGAGCAACATAGCGTTCATCTTTATCTGGTATTACTTCTTGTACGGCATCTTCGGAAGTTACTATTTTTCCAGGGGTTCCAGTTAATACATCATCCCAAGTGTATTCCAATCCCCATCTACCATCATTGTCACTACCACAAAAACCAATTAAATTAGAAGCTAAATTGTCGTATGGATAGTAGCGTTTGGTATCTTCATCAATATTAATACCAGAATAAATTTCATTTTCTTCCATCCAGTTACGAAGCTCATCTACTTTATCTTGTTCTACTTTTTTTGCGATGGTTTCAATAGAAGAATCACTACTAACTTTAGCAAGAGTTTCTTCATAATCTAATTCAAATATTTCAGAAAAAGCTTTTGCCACCTTTTCTTTTAAAGCCTTGGTTTCCTCTGCTGCCTTTTCTTCATCGGAATTGGTAGAACAAATACTAGTAGGATTAATCGTAACCGTATCCACCGCAGCACTCCTTGCTAAGGCCCTATAATTGGTATCTAAAATAGAACCACGTTTAGGACTAATTGCTTTGCTAGTAACTAGTTGTCTATACATCATTTCCTTTAACTCCGAACCTTGCACAAACTGTAAAAAACCTATTCGTACAAGTAAAGCTAGTAATATAAGTAAAGTAATAATTAATACAATAAGAAGTTTTTTATTACGTGTTAACGTAAACTTTTTCTCTTTTTCTTTCTGAAATGAAATTGTTTTCTTTTTCTCCAATCGTTTCACCATTTCCTTTGTTTCAAATTTTATGACAACATTGTATCTTAAATAAACAGGAATTGCAATAATTTTGCATAAGAAAATGGCATAAACAAAAACGAAACAATAACCGTTTCACTTATCCTAAAAAAAGACCGGTTACATTATAGAAATATTTCGTTATGTAAGATATAATAAAATATATCTTTTTCTATCTTTTTTCATAAAAAAGGATAGTTATGATATATTGATACAAAGTTTAAGGAGGAAAAATGAAAAGAAAGGAAATTTTAAACTGGGTGCTATGTATTGTAATAGCAATAAGTATAGCATTACTCATTCGTCATTTTTTAATAGAAATTGTAAAGGTAGAAGGAGTTTCTATGTCTCCTACACTTTCTACAGGAGAAAGACTTATTATAAGCAAAATACATTCTAAGAAAGAATGGGAAAGAAATGATATTATTGTTTTTGAAGCACCTACAGAGGGAGGAGAAAATAATACTATTCTTGCATCATATGAGAAGCCCAATTGGAATATATTTGAAAAATTTTTGTATTCTGTATTGGAAATCAACCAAAAAAGCTATATTAAAAGGATAATAGCAATAGCAGGAGATAAAGTAAAAATAGAAAATGGAGAAGTCTTTGTAAATGGAGAAAAGCTAGAAGAAAGTTATTTAGAAGAAGGAATAAAAACAGAAGTATCCAAAAGCAACCTATCAGAAGAATTTACTGTACCCGAAGGTAGCGTGTTTGTTTTAGGAGATAATAGAAAAAGTAGTAAAGATAGTAGAGAATTTGGCTGTATACCAGTATCAAAAATAAAAGGAAAAGTAGTTTTTAGAATTTTTCCTTTTACGAGATTAAAAAATGGTAGATGATTTTTTATCTTTTTTTTATCTTTTTGAGCCATAAATATAAAAATTAGGTATAATATTTCTTGTCAACCTGATAAAGGAAATTGTGCAAAAAAATATAATATTAATTTTGCACACGGAAAGAATGAAGATATGACTTCAAGGAGGTACATCATGAAAAAATTAATAACTTTATCTTTGACTATGTTAATGGTATTATGCTTTAGCTTTACTGTATCCGCAGTAAAACCGGAAACAACAAACCATTTGACAAACTATTATAAGAACATCCAATGTGCATCGGTACAACCTAGAACAATGGAAATCTTATATAGCTTTAATTCTACAATAGGGTCGAGTTTCGAAGGTAACTTTAGACTAAGTAGTACTCGGAATTTAAAAATCCTCTTTAAAGCTACAAGTGATTGTACCATTATGTTTTACAAAGGAAACTCGGTTTTTCCATTTAAGACACTAAAACTAGCAGGTGGACCAAGTGTTGTAACATATGATATTGCTAATAATTGTACAGCGGGTAATTATTCATTTATTATTACTTCGAATAATCAAAACTGTCAAGCAATTTTCAACATCGTAAGTACACAATATGCCTAAGTTATAAGTGTCTAGACAAAGAACTGAACACTGTCATATCTTCATCGAAAACTATGCGAACGATTCATTTGCATAGTTTTTTTATTTTTTTCTGTTACATTTCTTTATAAAATGGTAATATAAAAGTGTAAGAGAAAAGAAAAGGGGATTAGAGAAGTGGAAAAAAATAGAACCATTAAAGAATATAGAGAAAATAATCATCTAAACCTAGAAAAAATTATGCAAGAGTATACCTATTATCTTTCTAAAATAATAGAAAATTCTTCAAAAGGATTTTTACAAAAAGAAGATATAGAAGAAATTTTAGTGGATACTTTTTTGGCATTATGGAGAAATGAGCAAAAATTAGAAGAAGAAAGATACCTTACACCTTATCTGGTTGGAATTGTAAAAAATATTTTAAAGAAAAGGTATCGAGAAAAAAATACGGGATATACAATAACAATGGAACAAGAGGATAACGTATCATTAGATAATTTAGAAGAGATTTTAGAAGAACGTGAAAAAAATAAGATTTTATATTCTGTTGTTGAAAAACTACCCAAAGAAGATAAAAATATTTTTCTGCTATTTTACTATCATGGAAAAAAATCAAAAGAAATAGCAAAAATAACAGGAAAAACTGATTTTATCATTCGTAATCGATTACATCGAATACGAAAAAAGATATCTAAAAAATTGGAGGAAAAAGGATATGGAAAATAATAAATACATGGAAGAAAAAATATTAGAACAGGTTGTAAGGGATATATCACTTTTTAATATAAGAAAAGAAATAGAAAAGAAACAGGAAAGAGACAATACGAATCAGGAATGTTTCCTAAAGAGAGTAGCAGTATTTCTCCTTTCTTTACTAGTAATTAGTGGTACTAGCTTTGCTACGTATTATTATTTTAAGAATATTCATACGGAAAAAGGATATGCACTAAGTAGTATAAAAGAAGCAGAAAAATCAGGATATATAGATAATATTGAAATGGATTATATCTATGCAAAAAATATTGGTGCAAAAGTCAATTCTATTATTCTTTCCGATAATAACATGGACATTATATTGGATTTTGACTTTAAGCAAGAACAGTTAACACATAATAATATTTTAGTAAATGCTATTATCTATGATGAAAACAATACTATTTATGCTTATAGTGACACTACTGTTACAAACAAAGGAAAATATCTACAAAACTTTTATAAAGCAAAGGAGATACCATATAACCAATCAAATTGGTATGAAGGAATATGTGCAAGGAGTATTCGCCAAAATAGTTTACTAGAAAATAGTGAACAATGTATGATACAAATGTCATTTACGGCAAACCAAAAACCTTTTCCTAGAAGCCAAAAATTGTATATTACTATTTTTAATTTAGGATATATAGAAGAAGGAAAATTCACTTCTATTAGTAACCATGCAGAATGGAATATAGAAATAGAAATACCAGAAAAATTCTACGAAAGAAAGACTACCAAATATGAAATAAAAGAAGAGATAGAAGGATTTCAATTAAATAATGCCTATATAACAGAAACGAGTATGACTTTATTATATAGTAGTGAAACGATAGATGGGCAAGATGTAATATTAGTAGACGAGAATGGAAAAGAATATTTCCCAGAAGCATTTTGGTATAAAACAAAAGAAAATACAGTATTACAATATGCTATTAATCAAAATACAAAAACAAATAAATTATATTTAAAAATATTAGGAAAAGAATGGGAATTAGTCGAAAATGAAAATAGATAAGCAAGAACAAATTTTAAGAAATAAAATTGTGAAAGAAATAGAATATTTGAATTATAAACCTTATTATAAAGGTACACAGTATCTAATAGATACTATATATATGATGGCAATGGATACAGGTAAAAATATGTACAATTTATCAAAAGAAGTATATCCTGTTTTAGCAAAAAAATATAACAAAACAGCCCATAATATTAAATGTAACATTAATAGAGCTAATACATGTATGTATTATGAATGTGATGTAAAGATTTTAAAAAAATATTTTACATTATCTATGGATAGTAAGCCAAATACAAAAACGATAATCTATACCATTTTGAATAAAGTGTTAAAGTAAATTATTATGTAGATATGTTATAGTAATAAATTTATAAAAAAGTAAATGAAAAGATACTAAAAAACAATCGTAAACTCTTATATAAGTTTATGATTGTTTTTTGTATACTTGTATGTTTAAAAATATGTAATAGTGATAAAACCTCTGACAGAAAGAGAGGCTTTATATGAAAGTTATAATAGGAAGTCTGGCTAAAAAAGGATTAAAAATGCACAATTATTTTAAAAAATATTTTGAAATGTAATCAAATTTTTATTTTAAATTATTTCTTAGAATTTTTTATCATTAAATATTTTTATCTAATTCATTCATTCCACATAGTACTGATAGTATAACTAATTTTAATATATTTACTGATTATTGTATATAACTCAGATTTCTTTTAAATAGCAGTTAGAAATAAGATAAAAGTATTGACAAATGATAACCAAAATGCTATCATAAACATATAATATAAAGGAGACTAACTATTAAAAGTCAAGCTTTTT
>UMJJ01032753.1_pt1 | contig 23570 bp, 25 predicted proteins | sample 1966051 | NCBI WGS metagenome assembly UMJJ01 (sample SAMEA4836147, study PRJEB28245) | human gut metagenome | biome: gut microbiome; material: fecal sample | place: Denmark | collected 2008
ACTTTTTTTCCTGTTTCCTTAGAACCAATGGATAGTATAATCTGATTGTCTAGTAAAGTTTCTATTTCCTTTGGTATTCCGGTAGAACTTAACATTAAAATATCACATTTTATTTCTGCTTTACGTAGTGCTACTGCTTCCTCTACTGTAGAAACTGCCAAAAAATCAATACCATTATCTAGTAAAAAATTGGAATACTCTACTAATCCTAAGCCATATCCATTTCCTTTTACCACGCCAATAATTTTGGTACGGTTTCCTGCATCATCTGGCAAATTACTTTCTTTTGCTATCTTTTTTATTACACTAATATTATGTTTTAAATCTTTTTTTTGAACTATTAAACTTTTCATTATACTCCTCTTTTTAGTGCTCTTAATTTTCGGAATGTTTTTTCCGCTACTTTGTATAGCTTGTACCATACTGGTTTAAATGGAATGTAGATTTCGCCCAAAAATTCTGTAAACTCTGCTCCAAATCCTTTTTTAAAACGATACAAACCATATTGAGGGTGGGATTCATCTACTACTCCAGAAACACCTCTTAAGTCATAAATGTCGTTTTTCCTTGCAATAGCTAGTTTTATCATTTCCCATTGTAACAAATAGTTTGGCATAACATTACGATATTCATTGCTACTTGCTCCATAAAGGTACCATGTTTTGTTTCCATACATAATTGGGATAACACCAGAAATAGGCTTTCCTTCATAATATGCCATTAATACTTTCATATGTTCTGGTGCTAAAGCATCATACATTTTTTCAAAATATTCTAATGGACGAATGATAAAACCATCTCTTGCTCCTGTTTCTACCATAATTTTATGAAAATCTTTTAAGTCTTCTTTAGTTCCTTCTTTAACCGTTACTCCTTTTTTTATTGCCAAACGAATATTATATCTAGTTTTTTGGTGAAAACCAGCAAAAATTTCGTCTTCTGTTTTTCCTTTTATATCTAATCTAAATACATATCTTGGCTGAATTTCTTCACTAAAGTCCTTGGCATCATCTTTAATACGATACCCTAATTTTGTAACTATCTCACGAAATTCTTGGTCATCACTTTTAATATCTGGTTCAATTTTTAAAACAAACGCATGATATTTTTTAGCCAGCTGTTTTGCACCTTCTGTTAATTGCTCTAATACCTTTTCATCATGAATATCACAAACAGGTCCTCTAGAAGAGTACATTAAATTTCCAAAAATCGGGATTTTGCGAATAAGTACACTTAAGGAACCAATAATATTGCCTTGTTCGTCTTCTGCTAAAATAACTTCATTTTTCCAACTATCCTTTACCTTAGCCCATTCTAAGGATTGTTGAAAGTTACATCTTTCATGATTTTCTAAAAACTTCTTATACTCTTGTTTACTCTTTTCATCTTCTACAAATCTCATTTTTCCACCTTCGTCTTTTTTTCTTATTTATATTATATCCTTCATTTCCCTATTTTACACTAACTCTATTATTTTTACAAGTAAAATAGCAAAAAAGTAGGAAACAGTTTGTTACTTTTATTGTTAGTAAAATTTTTTGTACAGTTTTACCTGTGTACATACCAATAAAAAGCAAACTGTTTCCTATTCTTATTTCATTTTTTCTACTTTCATTCCCTCTTTGCTGTCTATTACTTGATAACCTTTTTCTTTTAAGGCATCACGTATACTATCAGACATTGCCCAGTCTTTTCTTTCTCTTGCTTCTTTTCTTTTTTGCAAAAGTTCTTCTATTTCTGGTGGCAATTCTAAAGATGTTTTTTCTTGTCTTTGTGTTTCTTGCAAACGTAAACCTAGTACTTTATCAAAATCTAACAATAAATCTGCATATTGTTTGGATTTTTCAGGCTGTTTTACGACATCCCATACAACACTCATCGCAAGTGGCATGTTTAAGTCGTCATTAATTGCTTCTAAAAATTTCTGCTTGTATTCTTGTATTACTTCTTGGGATATGGTTTTATTTCCTTCTAAATGTTTGTAATAGCCTTCTTGCAATCTTGCCAAACTGGTAGCTGCTGCATCCATTCCTTCCCAAGTAAAGTTTAATTTGTTGCGGTAATGAGCCGTAAAGCAAAAGATTTTATATACCAAAGGATTATATCCTCTTTGGATTATATCCTCCATTAAATAAACATTTCCCAAGCTTTTGGACATTTTTCCACCATTAATTAATAAAAATTCTCCGTGCATCCAGAACTTAGCTGGTATTTTTCCACAAGCACCTTTGCTTTGTGCTATTTCATTTTCGTGATGGGTAGGAATTAAATCTATTCCACCAGTATGAATGTCAAATACTTCTCCTAAAAATTTTTGACTCATGGTAGAACATTCTATATGCCATCCAGGGTAGGATAATCCCCATGGACTATCCCACTTCATCAGGTGATTTTCTGGTGCTTTAATCCATACCGCAAAATCATATGGATTTCTTTTTTCTTTGTCTACCTCTACTCTTGCTCCTGCTTTTTGATTTCTTACATCAATCCCAGATAAAATACCATAAGCATCTAATTTAGACACATCAAAATAGATAGCAGTAGAAGTTTCATATGCATAACCATTTTGTATTAGTTTTTTTACAAACTCTATCATGTCTGGTATATTATCAGTAGCTTTTGCAATAATTTCTGGTAAATCAATGTTTAATCTTTCTAAGTCACGGAAGAATAATTTTGTATAATGTTCTGCTATTTCTAATGGTGTTTTCTTTTCTTCACGTGCTGATTTTATCATTTTATCTTCCCCTTCGTCTCCATCAGAAACAAGGTGTCCTACATCGGTAATATTCATTACGTGCTTTAAATTATAGCCATTATATTTTAATACTCTTCTTAAGGTATCCATAAAGATATTAGTTCTCATATTTCCAATAGTAGCATCTTTATAAACTGTTGGTCCACAAGAATACATACGTACAGTATTTCCTTCTAATGGCGTAAATTCTTCCTTTTGTTTAGTTAATGTATTGTAAAAACGAATCATATTTTCCCTTCTTTCTTTTATTCTGTCACATTAGTTCCTCTTGCATTATTTCCATTTGGTTTTTCTGTAGTTTCATCATCTATTGTATTAGAAGATGGCTTTTGTGAGTTTCCTCCTATCGTATTGGTATTTGGTTTTTCCGTATTTCCACCTACCGTATTGGTATTTGGTTTTTGACTATTTCCAGTTCCACCGCTTCCGCCACTTCCGCTTCCGCTATTTCCACTGTTAGAAGATAGTTTGTTTACTGTAATAGTAATACTGGTTCCTTCTTCTACTTCCTTTCCAGCTGCAATACTTTGTCTTAGTACTACACCATCTTTTTCATCTTCATCCTCATCATGTTTTACTATTACTTTTAATCCTAAATCGGTTAATTTCTTTTTCGCATCAGCCTCTTTTAAACCTATTACTTTTACAACAACAGGCATTGCTTTAGTATGAACATCACATACCTCTTCTATTTTATCATAAATATTTCCAGCACTTGTTTGCCATAAGTTTGTTCTTTCTTTTTCTGGTTTTTCTAAGTATATTTTTTCCTCTGTATCCTTGCAAAATTCTGTCGCAATTTTTCCTGTTTCTTTACAAATAGTTACTTTAGTATGCCCATCACAAGCTTCTGGAACTGTTCCTCTTACAAAGTAAGCTGTTTCTTTTCTCGTACAGCTATCGGTTGCTGTTTTTCCAGAATCTCTACAAATAGTAGCTGTTACAACGCCATCTGGTCTAGTAAAACGTTTAGATTCTAAGTCTTTATGTACTGGTCTCATTACATTTCTCCAAAGAAGACCTGCTGGGTTTGTTCCACTCCATCTTACTTCTTCGTTATAATCATATCCATACCAAGTAGCTGCAGAATAATATGGGGTAAATCCGCATACCCATCTATCAAAGTCATCACTAGTAGTACCTGTTTTTGCTGCTGTATCCATTCCAGAAATGCTACAATAGGTAGCTGTTCCTCTAGAGCCATATACAACATTCATTAATATCTCTTGTACTACATAAGCAATTTGTTCTGAAAATACTCTTGTTTCTTCTCTTTCTGGTTCTAATACAGTATTTCCATTTCCATCTACTACTTTTGTATAGAATGTTGGTGTACGGTATACTCCGTTATTTGCAATGGTTGCATACGCTGCTGCCATTTCTAGTGGGCTAATACCTTGTGTTAAACCTCCTAATGCAGTAGCAATTCCTTCGTCGTTATACCCGTCATCTGATTCATCAGCAGTAACTAATGTACTTACTCCTAGTTTTCTCATAAATTTAATAGATTCTAGTGGTCCTAATTCTACCATTACTTTTGCAGCCATAACATTAGAAGAACGTTCAATTCCATGGGTAATAGTATCTATGCCTAAATATCCTGTAGAATTTTTAATAGGATAGGTTCCTTTTTCAAAAGTAGTTGGATTATCATTGTATACCGTAGAAGAAGTAATAACTCCATTTATTAATCCTGGTAGAATTACTGCAATTGGTTTAATTGCAGAACCTGGCTGTCTTGGATTTAAAGCTCTATTTACTCCAACAGAACTTGCATCATTTCCCAATCCACCTACAACTGCTGAAACAGTTCCATCGGAATTATCAATAATTACCATGGCAGATTGTGTATGACCACCTTCGTTAGCTTCTTCTCTTGCATATTCTAGATAGTAATCATCTTTATATTCTTCTTCCATAATCCTTTGTACCCAAGTTTGTTGGGTGGTATATATGGTATATCCTCCACCATATAACTGCTTTTTCGCCCATTTTTTATCCCATCCGTTTTCTTCTGCAAGTTGTTCTGCAATTTGGTCTATAGCAGCAACAGTATGATAAGATAACTCTGTTTCTAATGTTCTTACTACACCTTCTTTAAATGCAAGACCATTTTCTAATTCTTGTATTGCGGCATCATATTCTTCTGTAGTAATTTTGCCTAATTCTTTCATTTTATTTAAAACTATTTTTGTTCTTACTTGAATCTTTTCTGTTTTTTCTGCTTTCTCTTCTTCGGTTTCGTCTTCGAATGGATTATATAAATTTGGCGCATGGTTAATACCTGCAAGGTAAGCACTTTCTGCTAAACTTAAATCCGATGCGTTTTTATCAAAATAGTATTTAGCAGCCATTTGTACACCAGAAATTTCTTTTCCAAATCCACCCATTGGAATAGCATTTAGGTATAGCTCTATAATTTGTTGTTTAGATATCATATTTTCTATTTGATATGCTTTTGCCATCTCTTTTATTTTACGAATAACACCACTTACTCCAGAATCTTCATTGTCGGTTGTAATATATTTTACAAGCTGTTGTGTAATGGTACTACCACCATAATCGGATTCTCCTCCATTTAGAATAAAGGTAACAGTAGCTCCCAATGTTCTTTTAATATCTACACCATGATGGGATTCAAATCGTTCGTCTTCGATAGCAATAAAAGCTTGTGGTATATATTTGGACATTTGGTCTAAATCAATCCATTCTCGATTTTCATCTCCAGATACAGTTGCAATAACATTTCCGTCTTTATCTAATATAGTGGTATTTTGTGTCCTTACTAATAACTGCTCTCTAGAAATATTAATATCTCCACCTATTTTTCCCCATATAATACCTGCTAAAATTCCTGCTGCAATAAGGAATAGTAAAAATAGAACTAATAAAATAATTAAAATCACTTTTTTAGCTTTACTCTTCTTTTTACCTTTTTTATTTGTTTTTTTATCTTCTTTTTTCCCTTTCTTTGTTTTTGTATTTACTACTTCATATCTTTTTGTTTTTTCTAAGTCTTCTTTTTTCTTGTCTTGTTCGCTCATTTACTTTCCTCCTTGTAAGTAAAGTTACGTACCTATTATATTATATATTCCAGAAAAATTAAAGTATTTTCATAAAATTTTAATTTTTTGAGAAGAAATTCCCATATTCTTCTAAAATATCTTTTACTTGTGTAACACATTTTGCCCCATCTCCAATTAATTGGTTAGTTCCTACACTGTTTCGTGATGTAATATTACCAGGAAGTGCAAATATGTCTTTTCCTTGTTCTAAAGCAAAATCTACTGTAATTAATGTTCCACTTTTTTCTTTTGCCTCTATTACAAACACACCATCACTTAATGCACTAATAATACGATTTCTGGCTGGGAATGTGTACTTATCTGGTTTTGTTCCTAATGGATATTCGGATACAATTACTCCTCCTTTTTGTATAATTTCTTGTTCTAACTTTTTATGTTCTTTGGGATATATAATATCTAATCCGTTTCCCACTACAGCAATAGTATTTCCTCCTGCTCGTAATGCCCCTATGTGAGAAAATCCATCGATTCCTTTTGCTAAGCCACTAACAATGGTAATATTTCTTTTTGCTAATTGATACGAAAAATACATTGCCATGCTTTTCCCATATTCTGTATACTCTCTACAGCCTATCATAGCAATAGAAAAACTAGATAATAAATTAATATTTCCCATGGCGTATAACACTTTGGGAGGATTATATATCTTTTTTAGTTTTTCTGGATATGTTTCCTCTTCTATGGAAATAGTTATCATATTCATTTTCTTTTCTCCTAACATACAAAAAGAGCCACAATATAAATGGCTCCCTTATTTTTTATTTTATACTTTGTTTCTTAGCTGCTTTTACTACATTTTCCATTAGCATCGCTATTGTCATTGGTCCCACCCCTCCTGGAACCGGTGTAATATAAGATGCTTTCTGCTCAATAGCATCAAAGTCAACGTCTCCTACCAATTTTCCTTCTTCTGTACGATTAATTCCTACATCCACAACAGTTGCTCCTTCTTTTATCATATCTGCTGTAATAAACTTTGCCTTGCCTAGAGCGGCTATTACAATATCTGCTCTTCTGGTAATTTGTTCTAAATGTTGTGTCTTAGAATGGCATACAGTAACAGTTGCATTTTTTGTAAGCAAACACTGTATTAGTGGTTTTCCTACTAAATTACTTCTTCCTATAATAACCGCTTCTTTGCCTTCTATTGGAATGTTATATTCTTCTAACATGCGGATAATACCATGTGGTGTACAAGATATAAAGCAGTCTTGTCCTATGTTTAATTTCCCTACATTGATAGGATTAAATCCATCCACGTCTTTATCCGGATGAATTCTTTCAAATGCTTTTATAATATCTAGTTGTTTTGGAATAGGACTCTGCAATAAAATACCATGTACTTCTTTTTTTTCATTTAATTTATCTATTAGTCCTAGTAATTTATCATTTGTAATAGTATCTTCTAACAAATATTCTTCATATTCTATTCCAATTTCATCACAAGCTTTGCTTTTGTTTCTTACATAAATTTTAGAAGCTGGATTTCCTCCAACCATGATAACAGCAAGTCTTGGGTATATATTTTCTTGTTTTAATTGTTCTACTTCTTGCTTTAATTCTTCCCTTATTTTACTTGCTAATAGTTTTCCATCCATAATTTGTGCCATCTTTTGGTTCCTTCTTTCTTTTTTCTTTATTGTATCGTATCTTTTTAGGTTTTGCAATCTTTATTCTATGTATGGTGGAATTTCTTCCACCTAAGTTGACTTTAGCAACATTCTCTTCTTCTTGTGTTGCATCTGTTATTACATCTTAATTCAATAGCTCGAATAATAATTCCTAATAGTAAAATAATACTAAGCACAATAAGTGCCGGTACTGCGTGTAATAATATCGTTCCAATAAACGGAAGCGCTCCAATGATAAGACCAATGGTTAATGCTAATAAAACAGACAAGATAAAAATAACAATATCAACACAACATCTTCTTTCCCTCCTGCAACAAGGTGTATAGATAGTTACTTGTGGTTCCATCCTTTTTCCTCCTAACTAATAGTAGCTCCTTCTACTATTACTATATCATATGAACAAATAAGAAGAATGGACACCATTTTTTGTTTCTTTTTATTTAAAACGAATTCTGTCATTTAGATTCATTTTTCCAGCAATAGTAATAGTATTATAACCGTATTTTTCCTTCAATTTATCAATAGTTTGATCTAATTTTTCTTGCTTTTCTTTGTTGGTATCAAATAAGGATAATTGTATTTCTTTTTTAGAACATAAATTATCTACTCTTACTCCTATTAGACGGATTGGTTCTCCTTTGTAACTTTCTTGTAATAATGCTTTTGCTACATTGCCTATGGTTTTGGTACTATCTGTTGGTACCTCTAACTTTTTTTGATGAGAATAACTAATAAAGTCTTTTGTTTTTAATTGTACATTTACTACATAAGCTCTTTTATTCTGTTTTCGTAATCGGAATGCCACCTGTTCTGCAAGTGCTAGTAGCACTTCCGATAATTCTTCTATATTTTGAATGTCCTTAGGAAGAGTAATCGAATTTCCTATTCCTTTTGGCTCTTCTGCTTGACTTATGACTTCTGAAGCATCAATACCATTGGCATATTCCCACATTACTTTTCCAAATTTACCAAATTTATGTATTAGTATTGTTTTGTCTTGTTTTGCTAAATCCCCAATCGTTCTTATTCCCATTCTCTCTAACTTTGGTATCGTCTTTTTCCCTACCATAAAAAGTTCTGATACTGGAAGCACCCACATTTTAGTCGGAATTTCTTGTGGAAATAATGTATGGATTTTATCTGGTTTTTGAAAGTCAGATGCCATTTTTGCTAGTAACTTATTGGTTGCTATTCCTATATTTACTGTAAAGCCAAATTCTTTCTTTACCCTTTGACTAATTTCTTTTGCAACATCGAATATGGTTCTATTTCCTAAATAATCTGTCATATCTAAAAAACATTCATCAATAGAAAATCTTTCTACTTTTTCGGTATATTCTAATAATAACTGGTATAACAAATTGGAATAATGACGATAAATAGTAAAATCACTTGGAAAAATTTGCAAATCAGGACATTTTTGTTTAGCAAAATAAATAGGCTCGGCTGTCTTAATCCCTAGCTCTTTGGCAATGGGACTTTTCGCCAGCACGATGCCTCTTCTCTTTGATTCGTCTCCACCAATAATTGCAGGAATTGTTCGGATGTCTAGGTTACTTCCCTTTTTTAATAGAGAGATAGCTGTCCAAGATAAGAAAGCATTATTTACATCTACATGTAAAATTTGTCTTTCCACAAAGAACCACTCCTTTAATTATCTAGTGCATACAAATAATAAAATTAACTCCACTAGTATTGTACCATATCCTTTTTTATTTTGCAAGTGTTTTTACGAAACTTTTTTCGCATTTTTCGTATTCTACTTTTACCAAAAACAATCCTTGTGCAGGAAGTGTTTTTCCTGCATTTTCTCTTTTTTTACTCTGTATTATTTCTGGTATCTCTTGTGGTTTTCTTTTTCCTAAGCCTACTTCTAGTATGGTTCCTGCAATAATTCTTACCATGTTATATAAAAATCCATTCCCGGTAAGTTCTATCCAGATTCTTTCTCCTTCTTTTTCTAATATTCTAGCTTCATAAATGGTACGAACACTGCTTTTACTACTAGTTCCACTAGATTTAAAAGCACTAAAATCATGTTCCCCTACCAAATAATCTATTGCTTCTTGCATTCCTTTAGCGTCTAGCTTTTGTGCTACATGATACTCTAACCCTCGATAAATAGCACTCCCCTGTTCTGAATTATCTATTACATAACGATATGTTTTTCTTTTGCAATGGTATCTAGCATGAAAGTCTTCTTCTACTTCTTCTGCTTTTTGTATACGAATGGAATGTTTTAATTTCGAATTTAAAGCAATTGCCATTTTTTCTATTGGGAAGTTAGAATCTATTTTAAAATTAGCTACTTGTCCTAAAGCATGTACACCGGCATCGGTTCTTCCAGAAGCAATTAGGTTTACCTCCTTACCTGTAACCTCCAAAATTGCTCTTTCTATTTCGCCTTGAATATTTAACCTATTGGGCTGTTTTTGCCATCCATTAAAATCTTTTCCATCATATTCTATTGTTAATTTAATATTTCTCATTTTTATCATTCTTTCCTTTTTGCTATATTGTACTATATAAGCCAGCTTTTTTCAATAAATATAGAAAAACTCTTCTAACCTACTTCCTTTTTCCATAAAATTATTGTATAATAGAGATGTAGTATGAAAGAGAGTTATGGAGGTGTAAGTATGTGGCAATTTTGGTTAATCGCTGCTGGTGTGTTCTTCATAGGTGAAGCAATTACCGTTGGCTTTCTCATCTTTTGGCTTGGAGTAGCTTCGCTTATTACAATGTGTGTTAGTTTTTTTACGAGCAATATTATTATTCAGATGACTGTATTTGTAATAAGTTCTGTGTTACTTATTATTTTTACGAAGCCATTAGTAAAACGTTTTGTTGATAAAAATACGGTAGTAACCAATAGCTATTCTATTATTGGAAAAAATGCTATTGTAACAAAAGAAATTAATACTACCCTTGGTAATGGCCAAATTAAAATAGGTGGCGAAGTTTGGTCTGCCAAAACAGAGGATGAAACCGTTATTCCAAAGGGAACGGAAGTAACTATTTTAAGTATTGATGGTGTCAAGGCTGTTGTTAGTCCAATAAAGGTACCATCTACTAGTACAAATTAAACTATTTTTAGGAGGAAAAAAATATGTGGGTTTTACTTGTATTATTAGTTATTATTCTCATTATAGCATTTAAAACAATTAAGGTAGTTAAGCAATCTGAGGTATACATTATTGAAAGACTTGGTAAGTTTCATAAAATAGCAGATGCTGGTCTTACCATTATTATTCCATTTTTTGACCATGTAAGAAGTGTTGTTAGTTTAAAACAACAAACCATGGATATTCCACCACAAGGTGTTATTACCAAAGATAATGTTACTATTACTATTGATACTGTTGTATTCTACAAAATTACCGATCCAGCAAAAGCAGTATACGAGATTCAAAGTTTAAAGAAAGGTATTGAATACCTAGCTATTACCACTATTCGTGATATTGTTGGTAAAATGGATTTAGATGCCACTTTTAGTTCTAGAGATGCCATTAATGACCAATTACGTGTTATTCTAGACGAAGCCACCGATCAATGGGGTTGTAAAATTGACCGTGTAGAAATAAAAGATATTACCCCTCCTGCAGATATTAGGGACGCTATGGAAAAACAAATGAATGCAGAAAGAAATAAAAGAGCATTAATCCTTCAAGCTGAAGGTGAAAGACAATCTGCAATCACACTTGCTGAAGGTAAAAAAGAAGCTGCCATTCTAGAAGCAGAAGCAGACCGTGAGGCAAGAATTAGACGTGCAGCCGGTGAAGCAGATGCTATCAAAAAAGTAGCAGAAGCAAAAGCAGAAGAAATTCATATGGTATATGATGCAATGAAAAAAGCTGCACCAGATGAAATTTTAGTACAGTTAAAATCTTTAGAAGCATTACAAGAAGTAGCCAAAGGAGATGCTAATAAGGTATTTATTCCTTTTGAAGCCACTAGTGCCTTATCTAGTTTAGGTGCTGCCGCTGAAATGTTTAAAGATGAAAAGAAAAACAAAAAAGCTTAAATTTTAGGAGTCGATGTTTGTTACCATCGACTCCTCGTTTTTGTTATTCCCAATTTGCGTGAAATAATAATTGTGTTACAAAATTCATTTTTATTTTTTCTGTTATTTTTTCTAGATTTACCTTCCCCTCTTTTGCGAATTCTTCTACTGGGTCATAACCACCGATACGCACGAAGTTCCATACTACATCAACCATCTCTAAATCTAAGTAACTCAATGGATATAGACATTAGAAAAATTTTTTCATGTCTTTATCCTGATTCCACTGTATCGTCTTTCACATAATATTTTGTTCCTAGCATTTTATCTGGTAAATACTGTTGTTCTACTACATGTCCTGGATAATTGTGTGGATACTTATATCCTTCTCCATATCCTAGTTCTTCCATTCCTTCTGCTGGTGCATTACGTATGTGCATTGGAATTTCTCCTGTATCTTTTGTACTTACATCTTCTAATGCTTTATTAATTGCCATATAGGAACAATTAGATTTTTTTGCTGTTGCTACATAAATTGCCGCTTCTGCCAAAATAATTCTTGCTTCTGGCATTCCTACCATGGTTACTGCTTGCATGGCATTGGTAGCAATAACTAATGCGTTTGGGTCTGCCATTCCCACGTCTTCTGAAGAAGCAATTACAATTCTTCTTGCTAAGAATACAGGATCTTCTCCTCCATTTAATGCTCTTGCTAAGTAAAAAACAGCTGCATCTGGGTCACTTCCACGCATTGACTTAATAAATGCACTAATATTATCGTAATGGCTATCTCCATTTTTATCAAATAATGCTTTTCTGTTTTGTACACTTTCTTTTGCCACTTCATCTGTAATATGAATATAGCCATCGGCTTCCATAGGAGTTGTTAAAACTGCTACTTCTAATCCATTTAGTGCTGTTCTTACATCTCCATTTGCCGTATCTGCGATTTTTAGCAAAGTGCTATCGTCTACTTTTATTTGATAGTCTCCTAGTCCTTCCTTTTTTACCAATGCATTTTTTAGAATATGAAAAATATCTTCCTTGGTTAACGGATTTAGTTTTACTACCATAGAGCGTGAAATAAGTGCTTTGTTTACCTCAAAGTACGGATTCTCCGTTGTTGCTCCAATTAAAATAACTGTACCATTTTCTACATAAGGCAAAAGTGCATCTTGTTGTAATTTATTAAAGCGGTGAATTTCATCAATAAACAAAATGCATTTACCAGATGGATTTAAAATTGGATTTTTTGCTTCCTCTACGGCTCGTTTTATATCTGCTATTCCCGCTGTTACTGCATTAATTCTGGTAAAACTATATTTGGTGGTATTACTAATCACTTTAGCAAGTGATGTTTTGCCACAGCCTGGTGGCCCCCATAAAATAAGACTAGAAAGCCTATCTGCTTTTATGGTACGATATAGTAACTTATCTTTTCCTAAAATATGTTCTTGACCTACATAATCTTCTAATGTTTTTGGTCTCATACGAAATGCTAATGGTTCACTTGAATTCATACTTCTTCCCTCTTTTTATCTTGCTAAAAGCATCAATGCTTTGCGAATTAATTCTTCTACCGATAAGGTATCTTTTTCTTTTATTTTCACAAATACCTGCTCTACTTCTTTTCTTGTATAACCTAATACCATTAAAGCAGAAATAGCTTCCGATTGTTTATTATCTTCTAATATAGCTTCTTCTACTTCTACTGGTGTTTCTGTACTAACACTGCTTTCTGTTTTTAGTTTATCTTTTAATTCTAATACCATTCTAGCTGCAGATTTAGCACCTATACCTGGTAACGCTTTTAGTGTAGTTACATCATTACTTATTACTGCTAAAGCGAGTTTTGATGGTGCGATATTAGATAAAATGCTTAAAGCGGATTTAGCTCCAATTCCACTTACAGATAATAAAAGTTCAAACATTCTTAGTTCTTCATTACTAGAAAAACCATATATACTAACATCGTCTTCCCTTACTCGCAGATAAGTATATATTTTTACTTCGTTTCCCACTTCTCCTATTTTTTGCATAGCATTGGCAGACATAAAAATTTTATATCCAATGCCACCACCTGCTTCTACTACAATGTAATCTTGAAATTTCATTTCCAGTTTTCCTTTGATATATGCAAACATGTTTCCTCCCGTATTCAAACAAATTTTCTAGTATATTGTATCATAAAACTTTTTTTTTGCAAGAGTTTTTGTTGGCTTTAAAAAAGAAAAAAACTTTCTTTATCTATTATAATACTTTTAAAAAGACACTTCCGTCAAAAACGAAAGTGTCTTTTAGTTAATTGGTATTTCCTCGATATACCACTAATCTTGCACCGTTTCCTGATGTTGCGCTCGTACCTGTTGATTTCCAACCATCACAAGATGGTCCGTCACCGCCTGTACAATATCCATTTGTTGCACCTTTTGCAGCATTGAATTTGCACCTTGAATTATTTTCACCATGCCATCTTCCACCACTAGACCCTGCTTTTCCTGCTACATTTGTGATATTACCTCCAGATGCTGAACCCGCACGCCCACCAGAACCGGCTCTTGCACTACCTCCTGATTTATATGCAGAACTTCCATTGCCTCCGGCTGTAACATTAATTCCATTACAACTAATATTTCCACTACTAAATGTAAAGGATATTGTTTGTCCTTCATTTAATAAAAACTGTGACTCAGCGTATCCACCACAGCCACCGCTTCCTCCACCTGCAGCTTCATCATATCCATCATATCCTGATGTACTTTCATTTTTATAAGCAAATACAGTGCCAGAACCACCACTGCCACTAGCTGCATAAGCAGCAAATTTAAAATATCCTGTTTCTGGTGCAGTAAATGATCCAGATGATGTATATTGATTAATTTGGCTCCAGCCTGTCGGTGGTGCTATTTGTGTTCTTGCAACGGTTGTTCCTTCTCCTAAATTTCCAGCCTTATCCCTTACTTTTACTTTTAAGGTGTAGTCTGTATTTCCACTCAATCCGGTATAATTATAACTATTGGTTGTTGAAGTGCCTTGTAATGTATCGCCTATATAAAACTGATATTCTGCATCTTCTGCAATACCACTTTCTCCATCTACAGCTGTTACTGTTACTGGTATACTATTAATCGTCGTTGTTCCTGCCGTTATTGTTACTGTTGGTAAATTTGTATCTTCAATTACCTTTTGTTCTACTTTTCCTGTAGCGTTTCCTTTTACTAATCTTGCATACAATATATTTTGATAAAGCAAATCTGTTACCTCTTGTCCATTCCCTAAACGGTACCATTCGCCTTCAGTAGTATTAATTTGATATTCGATTATTGCTCCCTCTAATTCTGTACTAATACTTACTTTTGCTTTTCCATTTTCCCACACTGTTTCTCCAAATTCAAGAGCTCCATCTGGAATTTCTGGTAAAACAGTAATATCATCATCTTTTACTTGAGATAATTCTCCTAATTCATTAATTAAATTCTGTGCAATGGCATTTTCTAGTCCTATAGAATTTGCCATGTTTTGTGCTGTTTTGTCTGTTTCTTCTATAAGTCCACCATCTCCAACAACCATACTTAATGTTATTCCTGCTAAAATAATAAGTACAATTACAGTTATTACCAATGCCACTAGTGTAATTCCTTTATTACATCTTCTTATTGTTTTCATGTTTCCCCTTTCCTTTCTTATGTTTTCTTTTTTAGAAAAATATCATATTTTCTAACTTTTTTCCTTTCTTTATTTTCTACCTTCCATTCTACCGTTACTATTTCCTTTTGTCAATCACTTTATTAATAGAATATCTATTGTTTTCAAAACTTTTCTTATTTTCTATTTCTTTTCTTGCAAAAATAGCATATAATATACCATAGTAAAAATATAACTATATTTTACTTTCTATTGTAACAAATATGTTACATATATTTTTTTAGGAGCTATTTATGCAAAAAACTTACAAATTAGCACTTGTTGGTGCTACCGGGCTTGTTGGCAGGACCGCCCGTACCGTTTTAGAGGAAAAAAACTTACCTATTTCGGAATATGTTTTCTTTTCTTCTAGTCGTTCTGCCGGAACAAAAATTCAATTTATGGGAAAGGAGTATGTGGTAAGAGAATTAAAAGAAGATTCTTTTGATGAAGGCTTTGATTTTGCTATTTTTTCTGCTGGTGGCAGTACTTCTAAAAAATTTGCCCCAATAGCAGCCAGCAAAGGTTGTATTGTAGTAGATAACAGTAGTGCTTTTCGTATGGAACCGGATGTTCCTCTTGTTGTTCCTGAGGTAAATCCGGAGGATATTTCTTGGAATCATGGTATTATTTCTAACCCTAACTGTTCTACTATTCAAGCAGTTTTACCTCTAAAGGCATTAGATACTACTTACCATATAAAAAGAGTTGTGTACTCTACTTACCAAGCTGTTTCTGGTGCAGGACAAAAGGGAGTCTTAGATTTTGAAAATACAAAACAAGGTTTATCTCCTAACAAATTTCCTCACCCTATTTACAACAACTGCTTGCCTCATATTGATGACTTTTTAGAAAACGGTTACACCAAAGAAGAAATGAAAATGGTAAACGAAACACGAAAAATTTTAGGTAATCCAGATTTAAAAGTTACCGCAACTACGGTTCGTGTTCCTGTACTAAATTGCCATAGTGAGTCTATTAATGTAGAACTGGAAAAAGACTTTAAACTTGATACTTTAAAAGCAACATTAGCAAATTTTCCAGGGATTATTGTAGAAGATAACACATTGGAAAACGAATATCCTTTGGCTACCCATTCTTCTGGGCATGATGAAGTTTATGTAGGAAGAATTCGTAGAGATTTTAGCGTAGAAAATGGTGTAAACCTTTGGGTAGTAGCCGATAATATTAGAAAAGGTGCTGCTACCAATGCAATACAAATTGTAGAATTATTAATTGCAGAGCAATAGAACAAACAATAAAAGGAGAAATAATCATGGAATATTTTCTTTCAAGAACAGAAGCTTTAATTGGAAAGGAAGCTATACAAAAATTGCAACAAGCAACTGTGTGCGTTTTTGGCTTAGGAGGAGTTGGTTCTTATGTAGTAGAAGCCTTAGCCAGAAGTGGAATTGGTTCTTTAGTGGTAGTAGATAGTGATGTAATTAGTCTTACTAATATCAACCGCCAACTACTTGCTGACTTTACTACCATTGGTAGACCAAAAGTAGAAGTATGCAAAGAACGTTTATTACATATTAATCCTAATTTACAAATTCGTACCTACCAAGAATTTTATGATGAGAGTAAATCTGAGCTTATCTCTTCCGATTTTTCTTATATTGTAGATGCTATTGATACTGTTTCTTCTAAGTTATCTATTATAGAAGAAGCACAAAAGAAACATATTCCGCTTATTTCTTGTATGGGAACTGGAAATAAATTAGATCCTAGTAAATTTGGAATTACAGATATTTCTAAAACTTCGGTATGCCCTTTAGCTAAGGTAATTCGTAAGGAATGTAAACGTAGGAATTTATCTCCTGTTACTGTCTTATATTCTCGCGAAGAACCTGTTTCTACCTTTGCAGAAGAATCTTGTAAAAAAGTTCCTGCAAGTATTAGTTTTGTACCTTCTGTAGCTGGGCTAATGCTTGCAGGAGAAGTTATTCGAAATCTTATTTCTTAAGGAGGAAAACAAATGATAAAAACCAATAAAACTATGATGCAATACTTTGAATGGTATTTACCAGATGATGCTACTTTATGGAAAAAAGTTACCAACAATGCTCAATATTTAGATAGTATTGGGATTACTTCTGTTTGGCTTCCACCAGCTTATAAAGGACAAGGTGGTATTCATGACACTGGCTATGGTGTATATGATTTATACGATTTGGGAGAATTTGACCAAAAAGGTTCTATTCCTACTAAGTATGGTACCAAAGAAGAGTATTTGAATGCAATTAAAACATTAAAAGGAAATAATATTCAAGTATTTGCAGATATTGTTTTAAACCATAAAATGGGAGCAGATGGAACCGAAGAAGTTCTGGCAATAGAAGATAACCCATACAACCGAAATAATGATATAACTCCCCCTACTCCTATTTTAGCATGGACCAAATATACCTTTCCTGGAAGAAACGACAAGTATTCTTCTTTTCATTGGAATTGGACACATTTTCATGGGGCCGGTTGGGATGAAAGACAAAAAAAAGCAGGTGTTTATAAATTTTATGGAAAACATTGGGACAATGAAGTAGATAAGGAAAACGGCAATTTTGATTATCTAATGGGAGAAGATATTGACTTAAATAATGTCGATGTAGTAACAGAGCTTACCAATTGGGGAAAATGGTATTTAGAAACCACTAATGTAGATGGTTTTCGTTTAGATGCTGTTAAACACATTCGTTTTAGCTTTTATAAAGACTGGATAAAAGAAATGAAAGAACTTTCCGGAAAACAACTATACTCTTTTGCCGAATATTGGAGTAATGATATTCACTCTTTGGTAACATATTTAAGGCAAACCAAAGAAACCATTTCTTTATTTGATGTTCCATTACATTATAACTTTTTTAATGCTTCCAATAGTGGTGGAAATTATGATATGCGACATATTTTTGACAATACTTTAGTACAATCTTATCCAGATTCCGCTGTTACCTTTGTAGATAACCATGATACCCAACCAGGACAATCCTTATTTTCTTGGGTACAAGATTGGTTTAAACCTATTGCCTATAGTTTGATTTTGCTCCGTAAAGATGGTTATCCTTGTGTATTTTATGGAGATTACTATGGTATTCCACATGATGCCATTTCTCCTAAAAAAGATTTATTAGATATTCTTATTAAAGTAAGAAAATACTTAGCCTATGGAAATCAAAATGATTATTTTGACCATCCTAACGTAGTAGGTTTTACTCGTGAGGGAGATACCAATCACGCAGACTCTGGACTGGCTGTCCTTATCTCCGATGGTCCTGGTGGTAATAAAATTATGAATGTTGGGAAGCGATTGGCAGGTTCTATTTTATATGATTGTACCGGAAATGTGAAAGAACCAGTATATGTAGATCAAGATGGAAACGGCATTTTTTATGTGAATGGTGGTAGTGTGTCTGTTTGGATTAAAAGTAAAGATATTTCTTAAAGAATTCTTAGCAAACTTTAAGAATTTCTTTATATCGTTGACTTTCCCCTTTTCTCTCTTGTATAATAATTTGTAGAAAGAAGGGGAAAAATGGAACTAAGAGTTGCAAAAAATAATATATTTATCAATTCAATAACTAAACAAGAAAAGAATAGTTTACCTAAGCCAAAACTTACTTTTTATACCTTATTTTGGATATTCTTTATTGGCTGTATTCTTGGTGTTGTATTAGAAACTATTTATTGCTACATTATCTTACACCGCATTGAAAGTAGAGCAGGCGTTATCTATGGACCTTTTAATCCTGTATATGGTTTTGGAGCAGTCGCTCTTACCTTACTCTTGTATCAGCTACAACACAAAAAACCACTTACTATTTTTGCTTATAGTATGTTAATTGGTGCCATATTTGAATATTTATGTAGTCTTTTTCAAGAAAAAGCTTTTGGTACAGTTTCTTGGGAATATTCCGACACCTTTCTTAACTTTGCTGGTAGAACCAATTTATTTTATGCCATTGCATGGGGTTTTTTAGGATTGTTTTGGATGAAAATAGGTTTTCCCATTTTTGGCTCTTTTCTAGAAAAAATACCTAAGCGAATTGCTATTCCAATAACAACGATTTTGCTTGTTTTTATGATTTTTAATTTAACCATTTCCTCTATGGCTGCCATTCGAGAACAAGAAAGACGTCATCGGACTTCCAGCAGATACTAGGTTAGAACAATTTTTAGATACACATTATAATTCTGAGTTTATGAAAAAAGTATACCCAAATGCTATTGCAAGATAATCTTTTTTAAAAGCATGCTAGATTTTTCTAACATGCTTTTTTCTTATTGTTTTTTTATTTTAGGTTTAGACACCAAAGATGCTAAATAACCAAAGAATACTGCTGCCGCAATTCCTCCTGCTGCCGCTTTTACCCCACCGGTAAAAGCACCTAAAAGCCCTATTTCTTTTACCGCTTCTATGGCTCCTTTTGCCAAATTATAGCCAAAACCAGTAAGAGGAACGGTTGCACCTGCTCCTGCAAATTTTACTAGTGGCTCATATAGTCCTAATGCTCCCAAGATAACACCTGCTGTTACAAAAATAACTAAAATTCTTGCAGAAGTAAGTTTTGTTTTATCTATTAAAATTTGACCAATAACGCAGATAAGTCCACCTACAAGAAAGCATTTTAATACTCCCATCCAATCAATACTTTGCCAAAACTCCATCTTTCTCCTCCTTATATTTCTATGGAAATCGCATGTGCAATTCCAGGAATTGTTTCACCTTGTTGGCTACTAGTAGAATTCATTAAAGCACCAGTTGCCATTAATAAAATTCTTCTATATCTCTTTTCTTTTAACATTTTAAAGAAATATCCAGAAAAAACAGTTCCAATACATGCACATCCACTTCCCCCTGCATGGGTATCTTGCTTATTTTTATCAAAAATTAATACACCACAATCGTTATAATTTGCTCTAATATTATATCCTTTGGACTCTGCCATATCTATTAAGATATCTTTTCCGATATGCCCTAAATCTCCTGTAATAATAGCATCATAATAGCTTGGTTTTCTTCCTGTATCTTGAAAATGTGCCATTAAGGTGTTAAATGCTGCCGGTGCCATAGCTGCCCCCATATTATTTCCATCTTTAATACCTAAATCCACAATGGCACCTGGTGTAATATTGGTAATATATGGTCCTTCTCCACTTTTTGCTAATATAACTGCACCAGAACCAGTTACCGTCCATTGTGAAGTAGGTGGTCTTTGATTCCCCAGTTCTAGTGGAAAACGAAATTGCTTTTCTGCACTACAGAAGTGGCTAGATGTAGCACATAATACATAATTTGCTCCTCCGCCTTCTACGAATACACTTCCAAGGCACATTCCCTCTACAAAAGTAGAACATGCTCCAAATATACCAAATAGTGGAATATTAAGTTCTCTTAATCCAAAACTAGAAGAAATACATTGATTTAATAAATCTCCTGCAAAACAATAATCTATTTTATTAGCAGGAATTCCAGATTTCGTAATAACTCTATTTACTGTTTCTTTTATTATTTTACTTTCTGCCTTTTCCCATGTTTTTTCTCCCCAAAACTCATCACTTAATGTTTGGTCAAAATACTCTGCCATTGGTCCATCTGCTTCCTTTGGTCCCACAATAGATGCTGTTTCTAAAATCGTAGGTGGATTATCAAAACATATTGTTTGTTTTCCTATTCTTTTCATGGTTTCCCCTTTCTTTTTATTATACTGTATCAATTTGCAACACAATCGTGTACATGTGGCGATTCTTTTAAATAAAAATTAAAGCAATTAGCCCTACAATAATAGATGCAGAAATTCCAAATACCAAAACAGGTCCTGCTACAGTAAACATTTTTCCTCCTACACCCATTACATATCCTTCTGATTTATACTCCATTGCTGGAGATACAATCGAGTTTGCAAATCCTGTAATAGGTACCAAAGAACCAGCTCCTGCAAACTTTCCTATTTTGTTAAAGATATTAAGTCCTGTTAAAAATGCGCTAACTCCTATTAACACAATAGATACAATTGTGCCTGCTGTTTGTTGGTCTGCTCCTCTAAATTTGCAATAGTATGTTATCAGTTGCCCAATAGAGCAAATAAGTCCCCCTACCCAAAATGCATTAAAACAATTTTTTAATATTGGTGAATTGGGCGATTTTTTGTCCACATATTTTTGATATTCTTTTGGTGTTTCAATTGGTTCCATATTTTCTCTCCTTTCTTTAGTCTCTATCTCTATCAATAATAAAAGATAAGTCCAAATCTACGTAATATTCTGTAATTTTTTTGCCATTTACTTTTGCCCTTTGTTCTATTACTCTTACTGTAGATAAATAATCAATTGTTTTGGATGCTTCTGCAACCGCTTGTACAATGGCATCTTTCCAAGATACGGTAGATGCTCCTGTAATACTTAAATGTTTTTCCATTGCCATGTTATCAACCTCCTATATTTCTTACTTATATAGTTTCCGAATTTAACTAATTTATACAAAAAAATAGAAGAATTCTATTTTTTAGAATTCTCCTATTTTTCTATCATCTTTATTTTTACTTAGGCTTGTTTTGCAGTTTCTGCTAATTTAGCAAATGCAGCTGGATCATTTACAGCAAGCTCTGCAAGCATTTTTCTATTGATAACAATATTTGCTTTTTTTAGTCCTGCAATCATTTTGCTATATGTTAATCCATTTAGTCTTGCTCCTGCATTAATTCTTGCAATCCATAATTTTCTAAAATTGCTTTTCTTATCTTTTCTTCCTACATAAGAATATACGCCAGATTTCATAACGGCTTGTTTTGCCATTCTAAAGCGATATCCTTTTGCTCCATAATATCCTTTTGCTTGTTTTAATATTTTTTTATGTTTTTTACGAGTAATTCTACCTGTTTTTACTCTTGCCATTTTCTATTCACCTTCCTTTATTTCAAACTTTTTCTTAATTTCCGTATGGAAGAAGTTTTTTAATTCCTGCTTCACATGTCTTATCTGCATAACTATTTACTTTTCTTGACATTTTTTGTCTTTTGGTTTTATTAGCTAATAAGTGTCTACCATTAGATGTTGTTCTTTTTACTTTACCTGTTGCTGTATAAGAATATCTTTTCTTAGCAGCTTTATTTGTTTTTAATTTTGGCATATTCTTTTTCTCCTTTCAAATTGTTATCTATTAACTTTCAGCTTTTTTAGCTAAAATAATAAACATATTTTTTCCATCTAAAATTGGTTTTTTTTCTGGTAATGCAATATCTTCTAATTTTTGTGCAAAGTCATTTAATACTTTTTCTCCTAGTTTTGCATAATTTAGTTCTCTTCCTCTAAATTTCACTGTAATTTTTACTTTGTCTCCATCTTCAATAAATCTTCTTGCATTTTTACATTTGAATTCAAAATCGTGTACATCAATATTTGGCGTAATACGAATTTCTTTTACTTCAAAACTTTTTTGTTTCTTTTTTGCTTCTTTTTCTTTTTTCGCTTGCTCAAATTTGTATTTTCCATAATTCATGATTTTACAAACTGGAGTTTCTGCATTTGGAGAAACCAATACAAGGTCTAATTTCTTTTCCTCTGCAATTTGAAGAGCATCTCTTGTATTCATAATGCCTAGTTTTTCTCCGCTTTCTCCTATTACTTGCACTTTTCCTACACGAATTTGTTCATTTACTAGTAATTCTTGTTTTATTAAAAACACCCCCATAACGATTTTTGATTTGCTATCCATACTTTAATGGATTAACAAAACAAAAAAATTGATTTACTTTTTTGTAAATCAACCCACTTTTCCTATACTTACTTATTTTAGTTTGTTTTTATTGTAACCTTTTTCCAAACAAGATAAGGTGAGAAGTGGATTGCTTCTTCTTTATGACAGAAATAATTTTACCCTATTTTTTTGAGAAAGTCAAGTATTTTCCAAAATTTTCTTGACTTTTTTGTTTTTTTGTATTAAAATAATATGGCATTAATATGAATAAACTTTAAATAAAAAGCTTCTCCCCGGTGGTTTTTTGTTTAGTTTACATATAAAATTATTATCATGAATGGAGGGTATTAAATACCATGAATAATACAACGTATAGTGCTAAGAAAAATGAAGTAGAAAGCAAATGGTATATCATCGATGCCAGTGGAAAACCACTTGGTAGAGTTGCTGCCGAAGCTGCAAAATTATTAAGAGGAAAACATAAACCAACCTTTACACCAAATATTGATGTTGGTGACCATGTTATTATTTTAAATTGTAAAGATGTTGTTTTAACAGGCAACAAATTAAACCAAAAAGTATACAGACATCATTCTGGATACATTGGAGGAATGAAAGAAACTTCTGCTAAAGATATGCTAGCAAACAATCCTACTAAAATGATGACACTTGCTATTACAGGAATGTTACCACATAATTCTTTAGGAAGAGCAC
>UMJJ01058608.1_pt1 | contig 23382 bp, 18 predicted proteins | sample 1966051 | NCBI WGS metagenome assembly UMJJ01 (sample SAMEA4836147, study PRJEB28245) | human gut metagenome | biome: gut microbiome; material: fecal sample | place: Denmark | collected 2008
CTGTCGAAGTTCTTGACGACCTCCGAATCGCGTTTGGCGTGGTAGGTCGAGATGAAGACGACGCGGTCCTTGAAGAAGATGGCCCGATCGAGGTTGTTGAAGCGGTTCCAGCGGGCATTGCCGAGCACGGTGAATCGCGGGGCCGTGCGTCCGCGAGCCGTGATGCTCGTGTCGGCCGAGGCCAGTCCGGCCAGAATCCGGTCGACGTCGACTTCGCTGTTCGAGAGGATGATGAAGACGTTGTCGGCATCATTTTCGAGCAGCGGTGTCAGGTCGCTCATATTTTTGGCGCCGGCCGACTGCTGGTAGCTGAAGTTATAGCGTTCGTAAGGGTGATTCCCCAACAGATCGAGGACTTCGCGTTCGAATTCGCGATCGATGCCGGCGGTGTAGATCAGCGTCACGCGCTTCTCGCCTCCGACCAGATCGCGCACCTTGTCGTACTTGTGGTCGGGATCCGGGGCCAGCTGGAAGAGCACGTCGCTGTTCATGCGTTCGATATTGGCCAGGGGCGATACGACGGGGACATGCTGCTCTTCGGCAAACCGGACCACCGGATAGAGCTCCTCCTCATAGACGGGGCCCACGATGAGATTGGCCTTGCGGAAGGCGCGATCCCCGACGATCTCGCACACGCGGGCCGAATCGCGGGCCGTGTTGTAGAGGTCGACGTTGACCGAGATTCCCGACTTTTGTTTCACGCTGTCGAGACCGAGCAGGAAGCCCTGATAGAACTCCAGGTAGTTGGCATTGGGTTGTCCGTCGACGGCCAGCGGCAGCAGGACGGCGACATTGAGCGTTTCACCGCGGCGCAGGGCGCGGAACTCGATGGGTTCGACATCGCCGAAGCCGGGCAGAGAATCGTGCCGGTGGTCCTCCACGGCCGTATCGGCGAGCGGACCGTCACCGGGGATGGCGATCATGGCCCCGGCCTTCAGATCGGCGGGTTTCAGGCCGCCGTTCAGGCGGCTCAACTCCTCCTCGGAGATGCCGAAGCGGCGCGAGAGCGAATAGAAGGTCTCGCCCGGGTGGACGATATGGTACGACGTGCCGGCGTCGGCCACGCTGTTGAGCGACTGCCTGTACTCCTCCCACTGGCGTTGCGAACCGGCCTCATCCTCCGAGCCGATCTGCTTGCGGCGGACCAGAATCCGTTCACCGAGCCGCATGTGCAGCGGATCGAGATTCGGGTTGTCCTCGAGCAGCGTCTTGACCGGGATCTGGAATCGGCGCGAGATGGCGTAGAGCGTCTCGCCCTTCTCGACGTAGTGGAAGTCGAACGACTTGCGCAGCTTGCGGTCCGACTGGATTTCGGGGGTCTCGGCCACATAGGGGATCTTGATGTTGACGTCGGTCTTCAGTCCGTCAGCGATCGAGGGGTTGTTCTCGACGATCACCTTCTCCCCCACGCCGTAGGTTTTCGCGAGGCCGTAGAGGGTTTCGCCGGCCTGGACGGTATGGATGTAGTATTTGGCACCGTTGATATAGACGATCGTCGAGGACTTTCCGCCCGCGAGGGCCGAAAGCCCCCAGGCGAGGGTCACGAGTGCGGCACAGAGTCGTTTCATCGTCTATTTGTTGTTCTGCAGTTTGTCGCGCATCCGGATTTCGGTGATGACCTTTTTCGTATAGAGCGGGAAATCGCCGTTCATCATCCAGGCGTAGTAACTCGGTTCGATGCGGAAGATCTCGGCGACGGATCGCCCCTTGTACTTTCCGAAACCGAAGACCTCCTCACCCTTGTCGTTGTAGAGGATCCGTCCGGCATAGTCGGCCGTTTCGCCGCGGCTGGAGAACTCGGCCAGCTTGTCGACATCGTTTTTCAGATCGGGATAGCGGTCCAGCTGGGCCTTGAGCACCTCGTAGGTAGCCATCGTATCGGCCTCGGCCGAGTGGGCCTCCTCGAGGTCCTTGTCGCAATAGAACTTGTAGGCGGCCACCAGCGTGCGCTGCTCCTTCTTGTGGAAGATGTTCTGCACGTCGATGAACTTCCGGCGCTTGAGGTCGACATCGATACCGGCACGGAGGAACTCCTCGACGAGCACCGGCAGGTCGAAGCGGTTCGAATTGAAACCGCCGAAGTCGCATCCGCGGATGAACTGTTCGAGCGACTTGGCCACCTGGGCGAACGTCGGGCAGTCCTTCACGTCGTCATCCGTAATACCGTGAATGGCCGTAGCCTCCTCGGGGATGTGCATGCCGGGGTTCAGGCGGCGGGTTTTGGTGATCTCCTCGCCGTCGGGCATCACCTTGATCATCGAGATTTCGACGATCCTATCGCGGGCCGTATCGACCCCGGTTGTCTCCAGATCGAAGAAGATGATCGGGCGTTTGAGGTTCAACTTCATTCCGTTCCGAACGTTATGCGTTGATCATCATCGGCATGAGCAGCATCAGCGTCGAGCTGGACTGTTTGTCGTCGTAGACGGGTTTGAAGACGCCGGCGCGTGTCGAGTCGGCCAGTTCGATCACCACCGTCGGGGTATCGATATTCGAGAGGATCTCGACCAGGAACGTCGATTTGAAGCCGATCGTGATGGGCTGTCCGTCGTAGCTGCACGAGATGGTTTCGTTGGCCGAGACCGAGAAGTCGATATCCTGAGCCGTGAGGTTGATGCGGTTGTCGGCGATATCCATGCGGATAAGGTTCGTCGTGGGGTTCGAGCAGACGGCCACCCGCTTGATGCCGTTGACCAGTTCGATACGGTCGACGAGCACCTTGTTGGGGTTGTTTGCCGGGATGACGGCGTTGTAGTTCGGGTAGTTACCCTCGATCAGGCGGCAGACGAGCGTATGGCTCTTGAGCTTGAAGAGGGCGTTTTTCGAATCGAAGGCCATCTCGATGGCATCCTCCTCCTTCAGGAGCACCGACTTGAGCAGGTTGGCGGGTTTCTTCGGGAGGATGAACGATGCATTCACCTCGTTCTGGGCTTCGGACTCATACTTGACGAGTTTGTGGGCATCCGTACCGACGAAGGTCAGCGTATTGGGAGCCAGGCTGATGAAGATACCGTTCATCACGGGGCGCAGTTCGTCGTCGGCCGTAGCGAAGATGGTCTTGTTGATTCCGTTGACCAGCGTGTCGACCTCCATGCGGAGCTCCTTGCGTTCGGCGCTGAGCTGGGGCACGGCGGGATAGCTCACGGCGCTGGCACCGGGGATCGACAGCGAGCCGCTCTTCCAGTTGATCCGGATCTCCCAGTTCTTGTCGTTGACGTCGATCGTCAGCGGCAGTTCGGGGAACTCCTTGAGCGAATCGAGCATCAGTTTGGCGGGAGCGGCGATCGTGCCTTCGCTCTCGACGCTGTCGACCTCGATCTGGCCGATAAGCGTTGTTTCGAGATCCGAGGTAGTCACCTTCAGCGTGGTGCCGTTGAGCTCCATGAGGAAGTAATCCAGAATGGGCAGCGTGTTCTTATTGCTGATCACCTTGCCGGTCGTTGCCAGCAGGGACAACAGAGCCGAACTTGATACGGAAAATTTCATAGTCGTTACTTTATATAATTCTATACTCTTTTCTATTTTACAGGCCGCCGTCACTCTGTTCAGAGGCGGCCGTGCTTCTGCAGATCGGGGTTTTCTGCAGCTCTTTTATTTTTTCGGACCGAATCGCGGCTGATTTTTTCGATCAACCCTCCGGCTCTCATTTTTCAAGGCCATCCGCCGGGTTCTCTTTTTCCGGTTTTCCCGTCGGGGCCTCTTTTTTCAGATTCACCGGTCAGGTTTACCACTTTTCCATCCGCCGGGTCCTCTTTTTACAGATCTCCCCGTCGGGCTCGCCGTTTTTCCAGATCCACCGACCGGAGTCACCTTTTTTCAGTCTCTCCTGCCAGGTTTCCCTTTTTCTCAGCCTCTTGCCGGGTTCCCCGTTTTTTTGGATCCACCGACCGGGGTCACCTTTTCTCAGTCTCTCCCGCCAGGTTGCCCTTTTTCTCAGCCTCTTGCCGGTCCTCCCTCATTTTCTCTCCTTCTCCTTCTCTCTCCTTTTCTCCTTTTCTCTCCCCCCTGTCGGGCCCACCTGTTTGCGGCCCCCGGGATGCGGGATCAGTCGAGCGAGGCGAGCTTGTCCAACGCCATGGCAATCATCTGCCGTACGTAGGGCTTGTAGTCGGTGTTGGCTTCGTGGGCGACACGCTGAGCGATGATCGTGCAGATCGTGGCTGCACGGTGGCCCATCAGGCGGGCCAGACCGGCCAGTGCCGATCCCTCCATTTCGAAGTTGGTGATGCGGCGCCCGCCGAATTCGAACGATTCGATCTTCTCGTTCAGATGGACATCGTAGGGTTCGAGCCGCACCCAGCGCCCCTGCGGAGCGTAGAAGCCCGGAGCGGCGATGGTGATACCCTCACGCGTCGTGTCGCGGAAGAGGTCGAACAGCCCCGGATCGGCATCGACGAAGTAGGGACGCGGCATCTTTTCGTACCAGCCCGTATGGCGGACGAAGGCCTCCTCCAGCTCCAGATCGCAGACCGCATCGCGCCCCTTGTAGTAGCTCAGCAGGCCGTCGAAGCCGCACGACGTCCGCGAAAAGAGGAACTCGCCGATGCGGATATCGGGCTGCAGAGCGCCCGAAGTTCCCAGCCGCACGAGGGTCAGCTGCCGTTTGACAGCCTTCTCCTGGCGGGTGGCGAAGTCCACGTTGGCCAGTGCATCGAGCTCCGTCACACTGATGTCGATATTGCCGATGCCGATGCCGGTCGAGAGCACGGTCATGCGTTTTCCGCGATAGGAACCCGTCACGGTCCGGAACTCGCGGTTGGCCACTTCGCACACCTTCGAGTCGAAATGTTCGGCTACGAGCGCCACACGTCCGGGGTCCCCGACGAGAATGACCGTGTCGGCCAGCTGCTCGGGACGCAGATGGAGGTGGAAAATCGAACCGTCGTCGTTGATAATCAATTCGGAAGCGGGAATCGTCCTCATAAATGTTGGTTTTTAATTTCCATAATTGGCATAAAAGTAATATATTTACCTCGAATATCAAAACTTCACCGCGAAAAATTATTCATGTAAAATACCCGTAAAATCCATCGAAACATGACACTCATCAAATCCATTTCGGGCATCCGCGGAACCATCGGAGGCCCCTCGGGCGAGAACCTCACACCGCTCGATATCGTCAAGTTCACAACGGCTTACACACGGCTGATGGCCCGTCGCAACGGCGGTCGGAAGCTGACGATCGTCATCGGCCGCGACGCCCGTCTTTCGGGCGAACTGGTGATGGATCTGGTCGAAGGGACGCTGCTGGCGTGCGGCGCCGACGTGATCAACGTCGGACTCTGCACCACGCCCGGTACCGAGATGGCCGTCATCACGCGGAAGGCCGACGGCGGCATCATTCTCACCGCTTCGCACAACCCCCGCCAGTGGAACGCCCTGAAGCTGCTCAACTCGCACGGCGAATTCCTCTCCGATGCCGAGGGCAAGGAGGTGCTGGCGCTGGCCGAGGAGGAGAACTTCGACTACCCGACGGTCGACGAGATCGGCCACGTCGTCTCGCGTGAGGATTTCAACGACGAACATATCCGCCAGGTGCTGGCCCTTCCGCTTGTCGACGTCGAGGCGGTGCGCAAACGCCACTTCAAGGTGGTCATCGACGCCGTGAACTCCGTGGGCGGCATCGTCATGCCGAAGCTGCTGCGCGAACTGGGCTGCGAGGTGGTTGAACTCAACTGCGAGCCGACGGGCGAATTCGCCCACAACCCCGAGCCGCTGCCGCAGAACCTGACGGAGATCTCGAAGGTGATCGTCCGCGAGAAGGCCGATCTGGGCGTTGTGGTCGACCCGGATGTCGACCGGCTGGCCTTCGTTTCGGAAGACGGCTCGATGTTCGTCGAGGAGTACACGCTGGTGGCCGTGGCCGACTACATTCTCACGGAACACCCGGGCGGCGTGACCGTCTCGAACCTCTCCTCGTCGCGGGCCCTGCGTGACGTCACGGAGCGCCACGGCGGCAAGTACTACGCTTCGGCCGTCGGCGAGGTGAACGTGACGACCAAGATGAAGGAGGTCGGCGCCGTGATCGGCGGCGAGGGCAACGGCGGAGTGATCTACCCCGAACTCCACTATGGTCGTGACGCTCTGGTCGGTACGGCCCTTTTCCTCACGTGGCTTGCCAAGAAGGGAATGACCATGACGCAGCTGCGCGCCACCTACCCGGCCTACTACGCCTCGAAGAACAAGATCGAGCTGACACCGGCCATCGACGTTGATAAAGTGCTGCGTGAAGTAAAGACCCGTTACGCCAATGAGAACGTGAATGATATCGACGGTGTGAAGATCGACTTCCCGGAGAACTGGGTTCACCTGCGCAAGTCGAACACCGAGCCGATCATCCGCGTCTACACCGAGGCCAAGTCGATGGAGGAGGCCGACGCGCTGGCACAGCGTTTCATTGCCGAAATCAAGGAGATCTGCAACCTCTAATCGGTCCCCGGAAATGGATAAAGTAAAGGATTACATAAGCGCCAACAAGGATCGGTTTATCAATGAGTTGTTCGATCTGTTGCGCATTCCGTCGATCAGCGCCCAGTCGGAGCACAAGCCCGACATGCAGCGCTGTGCCGAATTTCTGGCCGCCGCGCTGGTGAAGGCCGGTGCCGACCGGGCCGAGGTGATGCCTACGGCCGGCAATCCGGTGGTCTATGCCGAAAAGATCGTCGACCCGAAGGCCCGGACCGTCCTGGTCTACGGCCACTACGACGTCATGCCGGTCGATCCGCGCGAAGAATGGCGCACCGACCCCTTCGAACCCGTCATCCGCGACGGCCGCATCTGGGGCCGCGGCGCCGATGACGACAAGGGTCAATTGTGGATGCACGCCAAGGCCTTCGAGGCGATGTGCGCCACCGACTCGCTCCCCTGCAACGTGAAGTTCATGCTCGAAGGCGAGGAGGAGATCGGTTCGGCCAGCCTCTACGACTTCTGCCGGCAGAACAAACGCCTGCTCAAGGCCGACATCATCCTCGTCTCGGATACCTCGATGCTCTCGATGCAGACCCCCTCGATCACCTGCGGACTGCGCGGTCTGGCCTACATGGAGGTCGAGGTCACGGGGCCGAACAAGGATCTCCACTCTGGGCTGTTCGGCGGGGCGGTGGCCAATCCGGCCAACGTTCTGACGCGGCTCGTGGCCAGCCTGATCGACGAGAACGGACGGGTGACGATACCCGGCTTCTACGACGACGTGCGCGAGCTGACCCCCGCCGAGCGCAAGGCCTTCAACCGCGCGCCGTTTCATCTGGCGGAGTACAAGAAGGCGCTCGAAATCGGCGATGTCGAGGGAGAGGCCGGTTACACGACGCTGGAACGTACGGGCGTGCGCCCGTCGCTCGACGTCAACGGCATCTGGGGCGGTTACACCGGCGAGGGGACCAAGACCGTCATCCCGTCGAAGGCCTCGGCCAAGATCTCGATGCGGCTGGTTCCGAACCAGGACTACCGCAAGATCTCGAAGCTCTTCGAACGCCACTTCCGACGGATCGCCCCCAAGAGCGTGAAGGTGGTGGTGCGGTCGCTGCACGGCGGCATGCCCTATGTCGCCCCGACCGACATGCCCGCCTACAAGGCTGCCGAACGGGCCGTCACGGAGACCTTTGGCAAGAAGCCGCTGCCGTTCTATTCGGGCGGATCGATCCCGATCATCAGCGGGTTCGAGTCGATCCTGGGCATCAAGTCGCTGCTGATCGGCTTCGGACTGGCCGAGGATGCCATCCATTCGCCCAACGAAAGCTACGGACTCGAGCAGTTCGAACGCGGCGTGGAGACTATTCCGCTCTTCTACAAGTATTTCGCCGAAAGCCGCTAAGCCGATGTACGAGGAGTATCTGGAGGCAGCCGTCGCGATGGCCCGCGAGGCCGGTACCATACAGCTGAGAGGGTTCCGCAGCGGTGATCTGGGTGTGGAGACCAAGTCGAATCTCTACGACGTGGTGACGCACATCGACAAGGAGTGCGAGGCGCTGATCGCCCGCCGCATTGCCGAACGCTTCCCGGACCACTCGCTGCTGGGCGAAGAGGGCGGTGAGCGCGGCGCGGCGGGCAGCGAGTGGCGCTGGGTGGTCGATCCGTTGGACGGGACGACCAACTACAGCCAGGGACTGCCCGTCTTCGCGGTCTCGATCGCCCTGCAGCACCGCGGGCAGACGGTCGTCGGGGTGATCTACGCCCCGTGGCTCGACGAATTGTACACAGCCGTGAAGGGCGGCGGCGCCCGGCTCGTGCAGCGGGGTGCGGAGCCCCGCACGCTGCGGGTCGGCAGCAAGAGCGACCTCGGCACGGCGGTCCTCGCCACGGGATTCCCCTACGACAAGGCGAGCAATGCGGACAACAACCTCGACAACGTCACCCGCACGCTGACCCGCATTCGCGGGTTGCGGCGCATGGGGTCGGCAGCCTACGACCTGTGCTGCGTTGCGGCCGGGTGGATCGACGGATACTGGGAGCTGGCCCTCCACGAATGGGATGTCTGCGCCGGAGAGCTGATCGTCGGCGAGGCCGGCGGACGGGTCGAACCCCTCCGCACGGATCGCGGCGTATCGATCATCGCCGGCAACCCGGAACTGATCGCGGCCATGCGGCAATACATCCGATAGAGTCATCCGAACGGGTGCCGAGAGGCGCCAAACGGTCAAAAATGCAGGGGGCGGGAGCAATTCCCGCCCCTACTTTTGTGTGTTATTAAAAATTTTTCTTAACTTGCCTCCCGGATCAAAACTGAAAACAACATGTGTGGAATTGTCGGCTATGTCGGGCGGCGCGAGGCCTGTCCGATTCTGATCAAGGGGCTGCACCGCCTCGAATACCGGGGTTACGACAGCGCGGGAGTCGCGCTGGTCAATGACAAGGGGGCGCTCAACGTCTACAAATGCAAGGGCAAGGTCGCCGATCTGGAGCATTTCCTCGCAGGAAAGGATCTCTCGGGGACGATCGGTATCGCCCACACCCGTTGGGCCACCCACGGCGTGCCGAACGACGCCAATGCCCATCCCCACTACTCCGAATCGGAGCGGATCGCGCTGATCCACAACGGCATCATCGAGAACTACCGCGTGCTGAAGGAGGCGCTCATCGAAAACGGATTCACGTTCCGCAGCAGCACCGACTCCGAAGTGCTGGTCAACCTGATCGAGTATGTCCGCACGACGAACCGCTGCTCGCTGCTCGAAGCCGTGCGGCAGGCTCTGCGGCAGGTCGTCGGAGCCTATGCCATCGCCGTGATCGAGAAGGGTAACCCCGACGAGATCATCGCCGCCCGGCAGAGCAGCCCGATGGTCATCGGAATCGGTCAGGGCGAGTACTCCCTCTCGTCGGACGCCGCCTCGATCGTCGAATACACGCAGGATTTTGTCTACGTGAACGACGGCGAAATCGCCGTCATCAACCGCAACGCCCCGCTCAAGGTCCTGACGCTCGACAACCACGACGCACGGATCGACATCCGCAAACTGCAGCTCTCAATCTCGCAGCTCGAAAAGGGCGGCTACCCCCATTTCATGCTCAAGGAGATCTACGAACAGCCCCGCACGCTGGTCGACTGCATCCGCGGACGAATCAACCCCGAGACGTGCGAGGTGAAACTCTCCGGGGTGATCGACCACCGCGACCGCTTCGTCAACGCACGGCGGATCATCTTCGTGGCGTGCGGCACCTCGTGGCACGCCTCGCTCATCGGCGAACATCTGATCGAGTCGATCTGCCGCATCCCGGTCGAGGTGGAGTACGCCTCGGAGTTCCGCTACCGCAACCCGATCATCCGCGAGGATGACATCGTCATCGCCGTGTCGCAGTCGGGCGAGACGGCCGATACGCTGGCCGCCGTCGAGCTGGCCCGCAAGGCCGGGGCCTTCGTCTTCGGCATCTGCAACGTCGTCGGGTCGTCGATCGCCCGCGCCACCGACTCCGGCGCCTACATCCACGTCGGACCCGAGATCGGCGTCGCCTCGACGAAGGCCTTCACGGGGCAGGTGACCGTCATGGCAATGCTCGCCCTGGCCATCGGCCGCGAAAAGGGGAGCGTCACGGATGCCTACTACCACGAGGTGGCCTCGGCGCTGCTCCATCTGCCCGAGACCCTCGAGGAGGTGCTTCGGGTGGCGCCGCAGATCGCCGATCTGGCCAAGATCTTCACCTATGCCCACAACTTCATCTACCTCGGCCGCGGGTATAACTACCCCACGGCTCTCGAGGGGGCGCTCAAGCTCAAGGAGATCTCCTACATCCACGCCGAAGGCTACCCCGCCGCCGAGATGAAGCACGGCCCCATCGCGCTGATCGACGCCGAGATGCCCACGGTGGCCATCGCCACGCCGGACCATACCTACGAAAAGACCGCCTCGAACATCGAGGAGATCAAGGCCCGCGGCGGAAAGATCATCTCCGTCTGCGCGCGCGACGACCAGCAGGTGCGCCGCTCGGCCGACTACGTGATCGAGGTGCCGGTCATCACCGAATGTCTGATGCCGGTGGTCGTCTCGGTGCCGCTGCAGTTGCTGGCCTACTACATCGCCGTCTACAAGGGCCGCAATGTCGACCAACCCCGCAACCTGGCCAAATCCGTGACCGTGGAGTAAACGGGGTCCGGCCGGGAACCGACGGGAGGGTCGGTCGGCGATCCGGAAGCGGAGCCGTGAAAAGCCGTTTTTACCGGCATCGCCCGGTCTGCGGCCAATCTGCACGGAGTCCGCAACGGGGCTGTCTGACAATCCATCTGCGGCAGCTGCCCCGAACGATCCGTGAGCCCGGCCCCGTCGGCAGAACCGGCAGGACCGGCTGTCGGAGACTCCGCCCCGCAGCGAGCAGAAACAAGAGAGGCCGACCCCCGAAGGGATCGGCCTCTCTTGTTGAATGAATTGCGGCGGAGGGCTACATCTCCTCGTAGGCATACTGGATGGCCCGGTTCAACTGATCGATGAAGGGTTGCGTACGGCGGAACTCCTCCACCAATCGATCCGTCAGATTGTCGGCAAGCACATACTCCTCCGGGAGCTGTTTCTCCAGACAATAGTCCTTCTGCCGGAGCAGGTCGACAAATTCCGAATCGGCCGGGAAACCCGTCGGAACCCGCTTGAGCCGGTTCGAACGGTCGAGCGCAAAGCCGCTGGCCGTCCGGATCGCCTGCATCATCTCGGCGCCGTGGTCCAGCACCTCCTCGCGGATCGACCGCAACACGGTCGGTTCGAGGCAAACCGCTCCCGAAGCCAGCAGGTGGTTGCTCCCCGATTCGCCGTCCGCCACCGGTTCGAGGTGGAAATAGTAGCCCGCATAGCCCGACTTCTTGCCTTTCGGGGCGATGAAGGTACCGATCCAGCTCTTGTAGGGCCGCTTGTCGGGCGAAAAGCGCGTATCGCGGGCGATGCGGTAGGTACAGTCCTGAGGCCGCAGCCCCCGCACCGTCGCATCGAACGACGCAATCCCCTCGATCAGCTCCGCCGTGAAGTCGGCCCACTGTCGCTTGACGTGGGCCCACTCCGTGCGATGGGCATCGAACCACTCGCGGTCGTTGTTCGCCTGCAGCCGCCGCAGGAAATCCAGTATCTCCGCGCTCTGCATGCTACCAGGCAAACAACGGATAGTTGGCCATCAGCGCGTTGACATCCTTGCGGACGGCGGCGATGTTCTCCTCGTTCTCCGGATCGCACAGCACACGGTCGATCAGGCCGACGATGTAGTCCATCTGATCCTCCTTCAGGCCGCGCGTGGTGATGGCCGGCGTACCGAAGCGCAGACCCGAGGTCTGGAACGGCGAACGCGTATCGAACGGAACCATGTTCTTGTTGGTCGTGATATCGGCAGCCACAAGGCACTTCTCGGCCAGTTTGCCCGTCAGTTCGGGGAACTTCGTGCGCAGGTCGACCAGCATCAGGTGGTTGTCCGTACCGCCCGAGACGATCTTGTAACCGCGTTTCACAAAGGCCTCGGCCATGGCGGCGGCATTCTTCTTGACCTGGAGCTGATACTCCTTGTATTCGGGCTGCAGCGCCTCACCGAAGGCCACGGCCTTGGCGGCGATCACATGCTCGAGCGGTCCGCCCTGGATGCCCGGGAAGACCGCCGCGTTGAGCACCTGCGACATCATCTTCACGACACCCTTCGGCGTCTTTAGTCCCCACGGATTCTCGAAATCCTTGCCCATGAGGATGATACCTCCGCGCGGGCCGCGCAGCGTCTTGTGGGTCGTCGAGGTGACGATATGGGCATACTTCACCGGATTGTCCAGCAGCCCGGCGGCGATCAGACCCGCCGTGTGGGCCATGTCGACCATCAGCAGGGCGCCGACCTTGTCGGCAATCTCACGCATGCGCTTGTAGTCCCACTCGCGCGAATAGGCCGATGCACCGCCCACGATCAGCTTCGGGTGGCACTCCATCGCCTTGCGCTCCATGGCATCGTAGTCGATGCGGCCGGTCGCCTCGTCGAGCTGGTAGCCGACGGCCTTGAAGTACTTGCCCGACATGTTCACCGGCGAACCGTGCGAAAGGTGGCCGCCGTGAGCCAGGTCGAGCCCCATGAACGTGTCACCGGGCTGCATGCAGGCGAAGAAGACCGCCATGTTGGCCTGCGCACCCGAGTGCGGCTGCACGTTGGCCCACTCCGCACCGTAGAGCTTGCAGAGGCGCTCGATGGCCAGCGACTCCACCTTGTCCACCACCTCGCAACCTCCGTAGTAACGGGCGCCGGGGTAACCTTCGGCATACTTGTTCGTGAGCACCGAGCCCATGGCCTCCATCACCTCATCGCTGACGAAGTTCTCCGAGGCGATCAGCTCGATACCGTGCATCTGACGGCTGCGCTCGTCGGCAATCAAATCGAAAATCCGGGAATCTCTTTTCATGTTTTGTTTTGGGTTATGAAATCCTTTACGGTCGGTAAAGATAAGGAAATTTGCCGGAATTCCTGCACCTCTCCGCTGTTTTAATCAGATATTTTTCCTATCTTTGCACTGCAAAATTGGTTGATTTTACCTTAAAATTATACGATTATGAAATTACTCGAAGGAAAAGTGGCCGTCATCACCGGCGCTGCACGCGGCATCGGCAAGGCCATCGCCCTCAAATTCGCCTCCGAAGGCGCCAACGTCGCCTTCACCGACCTGGTGATCGACGAGAACGGCAAGGCTACCGAAGCCGAAATCGCCGCCCTTGGCGTCCAGGCCAAAGGCTATGCCTCGAATGCCGCCAACTTCGAAGAGACCCATCAGGTCATCAAACAGATCATGGAGGACTTCGGCCGGATCGACATCCTGGTCAACAACGCCGGTATCACGAAGGACGGTCTGATGATGCGCATGTCCGAGGCGCAGTGGGACGCCGTGCTCACCGTCAACCTCAAGTCGGCCTTCAACTTCATCCACGCCGTAACGCCGATCATGGCCCGTCAGAAGAGCGGCTCGATCATCAACATGTCGTCGGTGGTGGGTGTGAGCGGTAACGCCGGACAGTGCAACTACTCCGCTTCGAAGGCCGGTATGATCGGTCTGGCCAAGTCGATCGCCAAGGAGATGGGTTCGCGCGGCATCCGTGCCAACTGCATCGCCCCGGGATTCATCATGACCGACATGACCGACAAGCTCCCCGACTCGATCAAGGAGGAGTGGTACAAGCAGATTCCGCTGCGTCGCGGCGGTACGCCCGAGGAGGTTGCCAAGGTGGCCCTGTTCCTCGCTTCGGATCTCTCGTCGTATGTCAGCGGCCAGGTGATCCACTGCTGCGGTGCCATGAACTGCTAAATCGTGACGGGGGGGGAAAAAAAAACGACGCCCCCGACCAGCTCTTGCGGAGCGCTCTCTTCCCGACGGAACGGAGCGCTCCGTTGTTTTATCCACCCGACGACCGGCTCCGCAACACTCCTCGGGCAGATCGGACCGGAACGCCCAGTATGGCGCCTGAACCGGGAATCGGCACGGCACCACGCGGGATTGCGAGGCAGCCTGGTGCGGTTTTTGTCGTCAGAAGGTCGATTCTGCCACCGCAAGGGGCTCCATGTCTCCCTTTTTTACTATATTTGCTCCGTATGAAACGACTCGTGACCCTTCTGGCCGCCGTGGCCACCCTGCACGGCATCGCCTCCGCCCAGGAGGCAACCCTTCCGTCCCCCGATGCCCGCACGATCGGCATGGGCGGCGTGATGATGACCAACCTCTCCGGTTCGCATGCCATCTACAACAACGCGGCCCTCTCGGCCTTCTCGCTGACCCCCGCACAGATCTCCTCGTCGTACTACGGACAGGGCAAGTTCGACTATTATGCCGTCTCGGGCAACTGCCGCCTCGACAACGCCAACCTGGTACAGGCCGGCTGGAGGCAGTTCCTGCGCGAACGCGGCAACAACGACATGGCCGTCGATCTGGGCTACACGCGCCGCATCAACGACCGGTGGGCCATCGGACTCGTCGCCCGGTACATGCACCTGCGGCGCCCCGAGGTATCGTCCGACGCACTGGCCGCCGATCTGAGCGTCGCCTATCAGCTGCCGCTCGAGAATGTCGGCAGCTTCTCCATGCTGCGGGCCGGAGCAAAACTCGCCAACCTCGGCTCGTATCTCTCCCAAACGGACTACATCCTCCCGATGGACCTCACGGCCGGCGTGGCGCTGGATACCTTCGTCACCGACGCCCACGAGATCACGGTCGGCACCGATCTGGGCTACTACTTCTACCCGAAGGCGGTCCGCGGATTCCAGATGTCGGTCGGCGCGGAGTACAACCTCATGCAACTCGTGCAGTTCCGCGGCGGATACCATTTCGGCGAACAGCGCTACTACTATCCGAGTTACTGGTCGGTGGGTGCCGGCGTGCGGATTCTCCATCTGCGGCTCGACTTCGCCTATCTCTTTGCCGAGAAGAACACCCTGCTGCACAACACCTACAGTCTGAGTTTTGGCTTCGACTTCTGACCCGGTGGCCGGCAATGTGACTCCTCCTCAGCGGGGGGGGGCAGCAGAGGGGGGGAACAAAAAAATAAAACAAGAAGAGGAGAAACAACAGAAAGCACTCCAACAATCCCCAAACCGGCAAAAGAGGTTCAATGTACAAAAAAAATCTTCCACCGAACGGGTGGAAGATTTTTTCATGCAGACACCGGCCGGGTCGGGCAGCAAGGCACCAAATACCGGCGCCGTCGGACAACAGACCCCAACGACCGGCCATATCGAAGCCCGATGCCGCTTCAGATGCGGCCTTCGCTGCGCAACACCTCCAGCAGTCCGTCGCAGCCGTCCTCCAGCAGATCGAGAACCAGCTCGAACCCTTCGTGTCCCTCGTAATAGGGGTCGGGGACGTAGGTCCGGTCGGGATGGTGGCGGCAGAAGTCCGTCATGCGACAGATCCGCCCGGCAGCAGCCCGCGACGGCGCCATCCGATACAGCGTCTCGTAGTTCATGTCGTCCATGACGACAATCCGGTCGAAGCGGTCGAAATCCTCCTCGCGGATCTGACGCGCCCGGTGGGTCAGCGCATATCCGCGCCGTGCCGCCGCACTCCGCATCCGCGGATCGGGTAGATCGCCCCGGTGTCCTCCATACGTTCCGGCCGAATCGACCTCCATCCGGTCGGACAATCCTCCACGTTCGATCCGGTCCCGCAAAATACCCTCGGCAGCCGGCGAACGACAGATGTTGCCCAGGCAGACAAACAGAATTTTCGTTTTCATGGCTGCAAAGATAACTGCAGGACGCGGCAGCACCAAATTTGGACGCCATTTTTTGGGGATCCGACATTCGGAACATCTTTTGCATCCGCGACCGGGCGGAGTCCGGGCGGTTTTCGGCCCGATGACCCGCCGTGGTAGTCCGGCCGTTGCGAAATCCGGAACAACAGGCGTGCGGCGACACTTCGCGGGGGCCGGCGCCGGTGCACAAGCGCCCGGAGCGGCACCTCACAAGCCGCACCCCCACGGCAAGGGCCTTTCGGGCAGGAACAGCCCCTCTCCGGCGGGATGCCGTTCCGGATCCTCCGCACCCGGCTTCGGCAACGGTCGCGATCCGTAAATTTCGCGATTCCGGCCACCGGCTCCCATACGATCGAAAAATATGACAAATCGGACAATAATTGGAACTCCCGGATTCCCGATATTCCAAGAATTTTCAGTACCTTTGCCCCGATTTGTTTTCACTGGAAACCGAAAAAACAGAGAACGTATGAAGATGAAAGTAATTGCGATACTGGCCGCCGCCGCGCTGACCGTATCGACGGCTTCCGCCCAGGAACAACCGCACAAGGTGCAGAATGTCGAACTGCTCGACCTGGACGGGAAACCCGCAAAACTGCCCCACTTCGGCGAGAAAAACCTCATGATATTCTATGTCGACCCCGACCGGCACAAGCAGAACGAGGAGTTTACCTATGAACTCGAACGCAACCACCGCGCCTCGGGCGACAACATCTACGGCTTCGGCATCATGAACCTCAAGGATGCCCCGATGATCCCCAACGGCATGGCCCGCAGCATGGCCAAGAAACGCACCGAAAAGAACGGCGCCACGGTCCTCGCCGACGAAAACCGCACGCTGAGCACGGCGTGGGGACTGGGCGACTGCAACAACCAGTTCGTGCTGATCCTCGTCTCGAAAGAGGGCGAAATCGTCTTCCTGCGCAAAGGCGTCCTCTCCGAGGCCGACAAACAGGCTTTTTACAAAACGGTCGAGAAGTATCGATAACGCATGCTGCGCCGATCCGCCCTGTTTTCTCTCGTGATCGTCTTCACGGGAGCCCTCCTCCCCGCGGTTGCTCAGGACCCCGGCATGTATGTCACCCAGCAGGGTGACACCATCCGGTACACCTACACCCCTCTGCCTCAGGAAAAGCCCCGAAAGAAGCCCTTCCTCAGACGCGTCGTGGACTATTTCGGCGAATCGACTACCGATCGTACCTTCGAAAAGAAGATCGACTTCACTTTTGCCGGCGGCCCCAGCTATTCGAAAAGCACCAGCCTCGGCATCGGTGTGCTGGCCGCTGGCCTCTACCGGCTCGACCGTACCGACTCGATTACCTCGCCCTCCGACGTCTCGGTCTTCGCGAGTGTCTCGATCACCGGATTCTACACGGTCGGAATCTCCGGAAACACCATCTTTGCCCGGAACAAGCAGCGCGTGATCTACTCCGCCGAGTTCATCTCCGCACCGCGCGACTTCTGGGGAATCGGCTATGACAACGCCCTCCACAACCCGGCGAGCTCCTATGCCGAAAAGCGAATCCAGATCAAGGGCCAGTATCAGCGCGAGATCCTGCCCCACACCTATGTGGGCGGACTCGTCAACTTCGACTATACGCGCGGCCTGCGCTTTACGAAACCCGAGTATCTCGCCGGCGAGAATACCAGCTACACGGCAACCGGAATCGGTGCCGTCGCCGAGTATGACAGCCGCGACTTCATCCCCAACCCCTTCCGCGGCGTCTACATCAGCCTGCAGGAGACACTCTTCCCCAAGGGACTCGGAAACTGCGGGAAGACCCTCTGGCAGACCACCTTCATCGCCGATGCCTACCACAAGGTGTGGAACGGCGGTATCCTGGCCACGGACCTCTATGCCGAATTCAACTCCGACGGAACCCCCTGGCCCATGCTTGCCCGTCTGGGCGACAACCAGCGCATGCGGGGATACTACCTCGGACGCTTCACCGACAACGACATGATCACCTTCCAGATCGAGCTCCGGCAGCGGATCTGGCGGCGAATCGGCGGTGTCGTCTGGGGCGGCGCCGGCAACGTCTTCCCCTCGTTCGGGAAGTTCGACTGGAGCAAAACCCTCCCCAACTACGGCGTCGGCCTGCGCTGGGAACTCAAGAGACGTGTCAACGTCCGTATCGACTACGGCTTCGGAAAGGATACCAACAGCTTCCTGCTGAGTATCAACGAGGCCTTCTAACCGACCAAGTATAGATTATGAGTGTTGTTAAGAATCGGAAAGAGATGAGCCCCAAGGAGCCGCGACGGATCGTCAAGACCCGCAGCCGCTTCACCACGCTGCTGACGATCTACTTCTTCGTCGTGCTGATCATTCCGAACTGTGTGCTGGCAAATACGGAGTCCTACTCCGTCTGGTCGACCGAGGCGCTGATCCTCATCCCCCTGGGATTCTACATGATGTGGAGTGTCGCCCTGCGCCGATCGGGCGTGATGATCTGGCTCGGCTTCCCCTTCATCTTCTTCTGCGCCTTCCAGATCGTGCTGCTCTACCTGTTCGGCAACTCGATCATCGCGACCGACATGTTCACCAACGTCCTGACGACCAACCCCGGCGAGGCCGGTGAACTGCTCGGCAATATCTACCCCTCGGTGGTGCTGGTCTGCGTGCTCTACCTGCCGCTGCTCTGGCTCGCCGCCCGCGAAATCGCCCACAAGCGGTACATCACCCACACCTCGCGCATCAACATCGGATTGACCGGCGGCGCCGTCTTCGTCTTCGGCCTGCTGGCCCTGATCCCGGCCTACCACGTCAGCGAAAACAAGCACGTGCTGCGCGACGAGATCTTCCCCGTCAACGTCTTCTACAACCTCGGGCTGAGCGGCTCGGAGTTCCGCAAGTCGCACAACTTCGCCCAAAGCTCCGAAGGGTTCTCCTACGAGGCCCGGCGGACGGCCCAGATCCCCGAACGCGAGGTCTATGTCTACATCATCGGCGAGGCCGCCCGGGCCATGAACTGGCAGCTCTACGGCTACGAACGCGAGACGAATCCGCGACTGTCGAAGATGGACGACCTGGTGGTCTTTCGCAACCTGCTGACTCAGAGCAATACCACGCACAAGAGCGTGCCGCTGATCCTCTCGTCGGTGGCTACGGACGAACACGAGGAGCTCTATCGCCGCAAGGGTTTGCCGGCCCTGTTCAACGAGGTGGGCTTCGACACGTGGTTCGTCTCGAACCAGTCGCCCCAGGGTGCCATGATCGACAATCTGGCGCACGACGCCAAGCATCTGATCTACATCCGTTCGCCGCGTCGGGACATGCAGTTGCTCGAGGAGGTGAAGAAGATCCTCGAAACGAGCCGTGAACAGAAGATCCTCATCGTGCTCCACTGCTACGGATCGCACTTCAGCTACCACCAGCGCTACCCGCGGGAGTTTGCCCGCTTCCTGCCCGACGATGACGTGGCCATCGCCCCGCAGCACCGTCAGACGCTGGTCAACGCCTACGACAACTCGATCCTCTACACGGACCACTTCCTGGCCGAGACGATCGACTACCTGCGTTCGCTCGAAGGGACGGCTTCGGCGCTGCTCTATTGTGCGGACCACGGCGAAGATCTGATCGACGACGACCGCGAACGGTTCCTCCACGCCTCGCCCACCACGACGGCCTACCAGCTCTACGTGGCATCGCTGGCCTGGTTCTCGGAGGAGTATCAGCGCTATTTCCCCGAAAAGGTGGCTGCCGCCCGGGCCAACGAAACGGCCCCCGCCACGTCGCATGCCATCTTCCACACGATGGCCGACATGGCCTCGATTGAGGGCCGTTACCTCTCGACGCGGGTTTCGCTTGTCAGCCCCGATTTCGACCGTCAGGCACCCCGCTTCTACCTGAACGACCACAACGAGGCGGTACCCTATCCCAAGACCGGACTGCGGCAGGAGGATTACGAGGTATTCCGTCGCTACGGCATCGAATTATAGCATCCGGGAGGGGCAGAGTGAGGACAGCCCAAACAGGGTCGGAGACGAGGACGGGACCGGAGAGGCAGCCCCGGGGCCGGGCCAGGGACAAGGTGTGGAGGCCGGGAGGCAACCCGCTGGCTGGATCAGAGACAAGGCGGGGGATCAAAAAGGTCCCCACGGACTGCGCCAGGAACGAGAAAGGAGCCGGAGAGGCCCCGCGGGACTGGACCAGAGATAAAAACGGAGTCAGAAATGCGCCCCGGGACTGGGCCAGAGACAAAAGGAACAGAGATACCCCGGCCAGGGTCCAAGGACAAGAAGTGGAGGCCGGGTGACCACGCCGGCTGCCGATTCTCCGGCCTCAGCGAATAAACAGATCCGGTCTGGAGATCTTGTCCAGACCGGATCTGTTCTTTATGCGGAAGATGTCCGGAACCAAATCCCCTCGACAACCGAAAACGCACAAAAAAGGCAGAGGCCGCAACCCGTCAGGGCGCGCCCTCTGTCATGCTTTTTTCCTCCCGATTTATTTCGAAGCCTCGACGGAAACCTTGCGGAACTCCTTCATCAGTTTCGAAATCTCCAGAGCGGATTTGCGGGCACGGGTGCCGGCAGCCTTGTTGTTTTTCTCAACCTGAGCGGCTGCATTGGCAGCGAATACCTCAAACTCGGCATTGATTTTTTCTACTAACTCTTTCATGGTTTTGTGTAAGTTTAATTGTTTTTGGAGTTTTGGGCTTGTTATCAACGCAAAGATATAAAAATATTCTAAACAACGCCTTCTGAAGGCGGAAAAACGCGCATTTTTCGTCGAAAATTCCCCCGTTGAAGGGGTTATACCCCCTTTTTGGCGATCGCAGGATGTCAAAAACGTCCTTTCGACAGATCCGATCCGTCCCGATCCCCGCGGCGGGATCCCTTCGCAAAGGCCGCCGAACGCCTCGCACAACTGCCGCTCCGCCCTCCGCAGCCCGTTTCCGGAGCGCACCGCCGCGTCCGATCCGGAGCGCGATACCCAAAAATGGGGATTGTCAATCTCGGAAGAAAATTGTAATTTTGGGGCCAAATACAACAGTTGTAAAATGCGTCTTTCCGAATTGAAAAGCGGCGAATCCGCCACGATCATCAAGGTCATGGGGCACGGAGGCTTCCGGCGCCGCATCATGGAGATGGGTTTTGTGCGCGGAGAGAGGGTTCAGGTGATTCTCAACGCCCCGCTCAAGGACCCCATCGAATATCGGATCATGGGTTACGACATCTCGCTGCGGCGCAGCGAGGCCGAAATGGTCGAGGTGCTCTCCGACGCCGAGGCCGACGAATATCTCGCCCGCCGCGACGAGCGGATCCGCAAGGCGGCCGAAGCCTCGGGCAGCGGCTCCGACGGCCAGACCGGCAGCGACTCCCCGAACAAGGAGGACCACGACGACGGCTGCACGTCGATCGAGGATGTCCTCGTCCGCCAGAGCCGGACGATTGCCGTGGCACTCGTCGGGAACCCCAACAGCGGCAAAACCTCGCTCTTCAACGCCATCTCGGGCGGCCACGAACACGTCGGCAACTACAGCGGCGTGACGGTCGGCGCCAAGGTCGGCCACTGCGTCTACCGCGGCTACCACTTCGAGATCACCGACCTGCCCGGCACCTACGCCCTCTCGGCCTACTCGCCCGAGGAGCGCTACGTGCGGATGCACCTGGCCACGAAGACCCCCGACGTGGTCATCAACTCGGTCGTCGCCTCGAACATCGAGCGGAACCTCTACCTGACCACCGAACTCATCGACATCAACCCCCGCATGGTCGTGGCCCTGAACATGTACGACGAACTGCAGGCCAGCGGCGCACAGCTCGACTACGACAGTCTGGGCCGCATGCTGGGTGTACCGATGGTTCCGGTCGAGGCCCGTAACAACAAGGGTATCAACGACCTGCTCGACACGGTGATCAACGTCTACGAGAACCGCGACGAACGCGTGCGCCACATCCATATCAACATGGGTCCCGTCATCGACGAGAGCCTGCGCAAGCTCAACGGCGACATGAGCATCCACCGCGACGAACTGCCCAAGGCCTTCCCGCCCCGCTACTGGGCCATGAAGATGCTCGAGGGCGACAAGCAGGCCGAAGAGGCCCTGCACGGCTGCGAACGCTACCCGGTGTGGGTCGAGATCCGCGACCGCGAGGCCAAACGCATCTCCGAAGCCCTGGGCGAGGATGTCGAGACGGCATTCGCCAACCAGAAGTACGGATTCATCCAGGGGGCGCTCAAGGAGACCTTCACCCCCGGCAAACGCGAAGAGGTGACCGCTACGGCGCTGATCGACACCTTCGTCACCCACAAGCTGTGGGGCTTCCCGATCTTCTTCGCCCTGATGGCGCTGATGTTCTGGTGCACGTTCAGCATCGGCGCCTACCCCCAGGCCTGGATCGACGCCCTGGTCGGCTGGATCGGCCGCGGCGTGGATGCCCTGATGCCCGCCGGACCGTTGCGCGACATGATCGTCGACGGCATCATCGGCGGCGTCGGATCGGTCATCGTCTTCCTGCCCAACATCATGATCCTCTACCTGTTCATCGCCTTCATGGAGGATTCGGGATACCTGGCCCGCGCCGCCTTCATCATGGACCGCGTCATGCACCGCATCGGCGTCCACGGCAAGTCGTTCATCCCGATGATCATGGGATTCGGCTGCAACGTCCCCGCCATCATGGCCTGCCGCACCATCGAAAGCCGCAGCAGCCGGCTGATCACCATCCTGATCACCCCCTTCATGTCGTGCAGCGCCCGCATCCCGATCTACATCCTGCTGACGGGCGTCTTCTTCCCCGAAAACGCCGGCGCCGTCATGGTGGGCCTCTATCTGCTGGGCGTCGTGGTCGCCGTGATCACCGCCCGCCTCATGCGTCGGTTCCTCTTCCCGGTGGACGAGACCCCCTTCGTCATGGAGCTGCCCCCCTACCGGCTGCCGACCTGGAAGACCACCGTCGCCCACATGTGGGACAAGTGCGCGCAGTACCTCAAGAAGATGGGAGGCATGATCCTCATCGCCTCGGTCATCGTCTGGGCCCTGAGCTACTACCCCCGTTCGGAAAAGAGCGTCGGCGCCGAGGCCCACTACGAGAACTCCTATCTCGGACGGATCGGAAAGGGTTGCGAACCGGTATTCCGCCCGCTGGGATTCAACTGGAAGGCCAGCGTGGCCCTGCTCTCGGGACTGCCGGCCAAGGAGATCGTCGTCTCGACGCTCGGCGTCCTCTATGCCGAGGCACCGCAGGCCGAGGCTGCTCCGGCTGCCGGAAGCACGACTCCGGCAACGTCGGAGGCTTCGGATATCCAGACCGCACAGTCGCCCGAGACGATCGGCATCATCGGCGGTGCGGATGCACAGACGCAGATCGCCGTCACGGCACCGGCCGAAGACCCCGCCGCACAGGAATCCGCCCGAATCGCCGAAGCGGCCGGATCCGATGCCGGCTCGGATGAAGAGGCGGAACTCGAATCGCTCGGCGAACGGCTGCTCGGCAGCGGCGACTTCACGAAGGCCTCGGCCCTGGCCTTCCTCATCTTCATCCTGCTCTACTTCCCCTGCATCGCCACGGTCGTCGCCATGGGATCGGAGGCCGGCTGGAAGTGGGCCGTCGCATCGATTCTCTACAATACGGCCGTCGCGTGGGTGATCTCGTGGATCGTCTACCTGGTGGCCCGCATCTTCTGACGCGATGGGCGTACAGGACTATATCGTTGCGGTGATCGTCGGCGCAGCCGTGGCCAGGGCCGTCGTATGGCTCTGGC